>Ga0256404_1000071_pt1 | contig 228360 bp, 191 predicted proteins | sample RumenRJG_01DNA_FD_185990 | JGI IMG/M metagenome (GOLD analysis project Ga0256404, IMG submission 185990) | Bovine rumen microbial communities from Lethbridge, Alberta, Canada - RJG_01 | ecosystem: Host-associated > Mammals > Digestive system > Stomach > Rumen | place: Canada: Alberta...
AGGTGCGCCTCACCCTCGGCCCCGACGACAACCAGGCCTCCGAGGTGGCACGCGGCTTCGGCGCACAGGTGCAGGCCTGCGGCCCCACCGACGTGTGCACCGACCCCAACTGCAAGGTCATCACCACCCCTGCCTACATGGCCGCCACGCGCATCAGCGAAATCTTCGCCGGCGCCGAGAACATGGTGGCCGAACTGGAGCAGATGCTCGGCTAGGCCCGCCGCTAGCAGCACACCAAAAGGAAAGACGCCTTGAGAAGGGCGTCTTTTTCTATTGGAGTGTTGCGTTGAATTCGTCGAGGGTCAGCACATTGAGTCTAGGGAAAGGAATCTGCTTCAGGATATTGAAGTGGGAGTCTTCGGTTACAATATAGTCGGCGCCTGCCGTAATGGCGCAGTCGACGAACTTGTCATCATCTTTGTCCGTATCGCAGAGCAAGTGGAATCGGTAGTAGGACTCGCGGTAGAGCGTTCCGGGATGTCGGGCGATGGTCTCGACTACGTTGCGCGCCACCTCGGGCGAAGTGAGTTTCCCTAGTATTTCCTCGTATTCGCTCAATATTTCATTGCTTACACAAAGGTGATAGCGTCCAGCCAGGAAGTCTGTCCAGATGCGGTGATAATGGCTGCGAGAGGGTAGGGCTTGGATGAGGCAGTTGGTGTCAAGGACAACGTAGCGCATCGTCAGAGTGTTTTGTAGGGTGTACGTAGGTGTTGCCCGCGCAGTTCGTCCAGTTTGCTTTGGTCAAAGGTACCTTCATCCCACATCTTGTCAATGGCTTTTTGTGCCCTTTCGGCGAAAAAAAGCGAAAGGGTGAGCCGTAGTGCGTCGAGGTCGGCTTGAGAGGTAACGTTGGCCGCAGCGTTCATCAACTCTAACTGCGCTATCTGTGAATAACGTTCGGACGGGTTGCCGTTCGCGGTTGTTCTTCCTTCCATGTTTTTCATTTTTTCAATTTGCAAAAATACACATATTTTTTGATATGGCAAAATAATTGTGAGTCTTCTTTAAAAAAGGGAAAGACGCCCCGAAAGACGTCTTTCCCGTATTGGTTGAAAATAATAGACTTTTACATGGCGGCTTCGGCCACGGCGAGCATCTTGTCGGTGTCGGGGCTTTGGGCCTCGGTGCTTTCGGGGTACTTGGTGCGGATCTGCTTCAGGCAGTCGGCGGCTTTCTTGTTGTCGCCCAGCATGATGTAGGCCACGCCGGCTTTGAAGAGGGCGGCGGGGGCGGTAACGGCGTTGTCGCCGGCCTTGGCGGCGTCGACATATTTCTTGGCGGCATCGGCGGTCTTGCCCTGCTCCATGAGGGCGTCGGCCTGGCCCATGACGGCGATGGCTTTGGTGAAGAGGTCGTTGCCTTTGTATTTGCCCAGCCACTTGTCGGCCTCGGCGTAGTTGCCGAGCTGGAGGTTGGCAATGCCGGCATAGTATTTGGCCAGGTTGCCGGCCTTGGTGGAGCCATAGTTGTCGATGACCGAGAGGAGGCCGCGGTGGGTGTCGTCGCCCTCGAGGGCCTTCTGGTACTCGCCGTTCAGGAAGTACTGCTCGGCGGCGAACAGCTCGGCGGAGGCGCGTGCCTCGCGGGGCTGCTTGTACCACTTGTAGTAGCCAAAGATGGCCAGCGCCACAAGCAGGATGGCCACGGCGACGCCGATGATGATTTTCTGGTTCTTCTGGATGAATTCTTCGGTACGGGTAATGACGTTACCCATTTCGGTGTTTTTCTCTTCGAGTTGCTTTTCCATTATTTTATGCTGTTTTTTTCGTTGCGTTGTGGTGTGAAATTGGAAATGCAAAAGTACGAAAAAAATGAAAAACAGAGGTTGAAAGTTGAAAAATATTTTCCCACAGGGCGGTTTGAAAAAAAATATGCAAAATGTTTTTTGTTGATAATTAGTGATTTGTGTGCAGTTGGGAGCATGCTATGCAAGATTTTTTTTTTTCATAATTATATTTTACATATCTTTGCAGTGTCAAAAAATATACTGCTATGGACACAAAAACTAAATATTTGGGCCTCGAGATGAAGAGTCCCATCATGGTGGGAAGCTGCGGTCTGACCGCCGATGTGGACAAGATGGTCGAGATGGAGCGCGCCGGCGCCGGCGCTGTGGTGCTCAAGAGCGTCTTTGAGGAGCAAATCATCTACGATATCAAGCGCAACACCCACATTGTGGCCCCCACCGACAACTATGGCGACAGCTATGAGTACATCGCCCAGCATGTGGCCGACGACTCGCTGAACCGCCATTTCCAGACCATCCGCGAGGCCAAGCAGCGCCTCACCATCCCTGTCATCGGCAGCATCAACTGCTTCTCCTACGAGAACTGGCTCACCTATGCCGTCAAGTTCCAGGAAGCCGGATGCGACGCGCTGGAGCTCAACATGGCCATCCTGCCCTACGAGAGCTCGCTCTCGGCCGACGATGTGGAGCGCACCTTCGCCCAGGTAATCAACACCCTCAAGAAGTCCATCTCCATCCCCATCAGCATCAAGGTGGGCACCTACTTCACCGACATGGCCAAGCAGATGCAGCAGTTGAGCTGGATGGGCATCCAGGGCGTTACGCTCTTCAACAAGAGTGTGCAGATGGATATCGACATCGAGACCGAAAGCCTCAAAAATGCCTCCTACCTGAGCAACCCCGACGAGATATACAACACGCTCCGCTGGGTGGCCATACTCAGCAAGAAGATGCGCTGCGACATCTCGGCCTCGACCGGCGTCTACACCGCCGACGATGTGGTCAAGATGCTCCTGGCCGGCGCCAACTCGGTGCAGGTGGTCAGCTGCCTCTACCGCAACGGTATCGACACCCTGCGCCAGCTCAACGACGGCCTCCAGCAGTGGATGCAGAAGAAGGGCTACGAAAGCGTCGACAGCTTCCGCGGCAAACTGGCCGTGCAGCCCAACGAGAAGGCTTCGGTGGCCATGCGCACCCAGTTTATGAAATACTTCGCCGAGATAGTATAATCCTTAAACACAAAAACATAGTATTCATTAACACCATTACGTACCATGGAACAAAACGACAACTTGACCCCCGACCGCACTGCACAGCAACTCAACGTGAGCTTCTTCCGCTTCGAAGACCTCCGCGTCTATGGCAAGGCTGCCGACTACGCCGCGTGGGTGTGCAACCAGCTGGCCAATCCCCGCAACGAGAGCGACCGCGCCCTGGTGGGCTCCTTCTGCCACTCGGCCTATGACATCGCCCTCAACATCGCCGAAGGTTCCAGCCGCAGCAAGAGCCAGTTCGACCACAACCTCAAGGTGTCCAAGACCGCCATCCGCGAGTGCGTCGTCTTCACCGAGGTGGCCCACGCCGTCGGCCTCTTCAGCGACGAGGTCTACGAACAGTCCCGCGAGTACCTCATGGAGCTCACCCGCATGATCGGCGCCCTCATTATCTCCCTGCAGCGTTCCAACGAGCGCCGCCACGACGACTCCAACGACTCCTACCCCTCCACCAGCGACGAGATGGCCTATTGATATAGATGGAACTCAATCTTTCTAAACCGCTCATTTTCTTCGACCTCGAGACCACAGGTGTCCAGGTCGGACACGACCACATTGTAGAAATCTGCCTCCTCAAGGCGTTGCCCGGTGGCCAGACCGACACCCGCGTGGAGCGCATCCGCCCCGTGGATGCCAACGGGCAGACTGTCCACATCCCCGAGCAGACCACCGCCGTCCACGACATCACCGATGCCGATGTGGCCGACAAGCCCTCGTTCCCCGAGTTGGCACAGGATTTGCTCGAATACATCGGCGACGCCGACCTTGCGGGCTACAACAGCAACAAGTTCGACGTGCCGCTGCTGGTCGAGGAGTTCCTCCGCGCCGGCATCGACTTCGACCTCTCGTGCCGCCATTGCGTCGATGTGCAGAACATCTTCCACCAGATGGAGCAGCGCACCCTCGTGGCCGCCTACCGCTTCTACTGCGGCAAGGAGCTCGAGAACGCCCACTCCGCCGCCGCCGACACCGAGGCCACCTTCGAGGTGCTCAAGGCGCAGCTTGACCGCTACCAGGGTGTCGACTACAAGGACCGCTCCGGCCGCGTCACCCAGCCCGTGGTCAACGACGTTGCCGCCCTCAGCCGCTTCACGGCCAACAGCCAGTGGGCCGACCTCGTCGGCCATATCGGCTACGACAAGGAGCACCGCGAGGTGTTCAACTTCGGCAAGCATAAAGGCGAATCGGTCGAGGCCGTTTTCGAGAAGGAACCCTCCTACTACGACTGGATGATGAAGAGCGACTTCCCGCTCTCCACCAAGCGCCTCATCACCACCATCTGGGACCGCCGCAAACAGAAGAAAATCAACGACCTGAAGTCTCACTTCGGCAGCCGCTAGCGCAGTCGAAGACGAAGAACAGACGAAGAACAGACGAAGAACAGCCCTAGAGAACCCCTAGGGCTGTCCTTGTATTTGCCTTGAATTGGTCTGGTGTGGTCAGAAGATGTAGCTCAACCCCATCATGCGCGTTTTCGGTGCCTCGGCACCGGCGTTGAAGGTGGGAAGCAGGTCTATGAAGAGCTCTACCCTGTGCAGCCCGCCGATGGTGCAGTCGAAACCGATGGAGGCGCGGACGTTGAATCGGTTGAGGATGTCGACCCGCTCACGTTCGATGCTCCAGCTGTTGTCTTCGTCGAGGCTTTGGGTTACGAGGCGGGGCTTGAAATTAAGGGTGGGGGTGAGGGTGGCATAGAAGGTGCGGATAGGGGTGCCTGAATATGGGCTGCCCCAATTGCCAAGGTTGTACTTCAGGGTGAAGGGTATGCCGACGGCCCAGTAGTAGAGGGTTTGGCGTGGCGGTGTGGCGCCGTGGCTGGGGTCGAGCACCAGGCGGCTGCTTTCGGTCTTCACCACGTTGTCGAGTTGCAGTATGTTGGCGCTGACGTCGAGGCCGAAGTTCCAAGCAAGGCGGCGGTGGATTTCCATGTCATTGGAAGTTAGTTTAATGTGGGTGCTAAAGGCGATGTCGGTGTTGTAGGGTGAGCCATAGTGGCTGCTGCCGTTCCACAGTGGCATGGACAGGTCCATCCCCAGGTTTAAGAAGATGCTTCTGAACTTCCATTCTTTGCCTGGCTCTTTCGTGTGGGGAATTGTGGTCTGTACGTCGCCTTCCGTAACATTGCATGTGCCGTAGGTCAGAATGTTGAGCTCCCGGCCACGGATACGGCGCAGGTCGAGGGTGCCGTTGTGCACATCGATACAGGTGGTGCCGCGATTGTCGAGTGTGTCAATGATGAGCGTGGCGCCGCTGTCGATGGTGATGTCGAGTTCGGTGGAGTCGAAGTCGAAGCGTTGGATGGTGAGACGGGCTCCTTTGTGGAGCTCGATACGGTCGATAGGCTCCGAGGTGTAGATTTCCACCAACGTGGTGCGTGGCATCCACTGGTTGGGTTTCAGTTCATACCAGCCACCGCCCCGCTTGTACTTTTCCACCACCATCAGTGAGGGCTCCGCGCCTTCCTTGAAAAATTCGGCGCATGGGGTGGTAATCATCAGCAGGGTGGGGCTCTCTTTGGGGCTTTGGATGAGGCGCACATCCCAGCCGCTGTTGATTTCAATTTTGTTGACCGAGAAGGTGTGGGCAAGTGTCTGTCTGATTTGGTACAGGTCCTGTGCCTGGGCGGTGGTGCTGGTGAGGGTTAGGAGCAGGGCGATGCTCACGATACTTACGATGTGTTTCATGATATGCTGTTTTATTAATTATGCTATGTCAGTTTCAGTGTGAGCGGAGCGCTCTCTTCCGTTCCGAACACGTCGGCCAGCAGGTGCCTTGCCGAGGGACGTTCCTTCCGTGCGGTTTCCTGCACGCTGACCATGCGGGTGCTGGTGCGGCGGTGGATGCGTGGCTTCGGTGGTGCGGCCGGTGTGGGGGCTTCGGCCGGTGCGCTGACAGTTTCCTCGATTACGGTGGGTGTGCTTTCCGGCAACATTTCCGACGTGGACTCGCTTTCTTCCGCCTCTTCCTTTAGGGCGATGGGCTTTGCTGTCGCTGCACGGCGTGTGCGTGTGGCGGTGCCCGGTTTGGGCTGTGGGGCAGGGGCGGGTTCCTCAATCACCGGATCCTCCTCCGCCACGGCGGGCACTTCAGTCTGCGCTATCAGTGTGGGCTCCGTGGCCTCGCTGCGCATCAGCACGGGCAGTGTCATCAGTCCCAGAACGATGCTGGCGGCTATGCCCCCGGCCCATATCGGCCACAGGCGGCGGCTCTTCGGCGCGCCATCGGCCTCAATCATCCGCGCCAGCTGCTCCTGCCGCCGGCGGTTGGCCTCGGTGGTGCGCTTGGCGTCTATCAGTTGTTTCAATTCTTTGTCTTCCATAATTATATCATTCGTTTAAGGTTTGCCATGGCTCGCGAGAGGGTGGTGTATACGTTGGCGCTCGACATGCCCAGCCGTCGTTGCATCTCCTGGTGGCTGGCCTCTTCGAGGTATTTCATTTCCACGGCGCGCCGTTGCGGTTCGGGCAGTTGCGCCATCATACTATCCAGCCGTGCGGCGCGCTCTTCGATGAGTTGTGCTTCGTGGGCTATATCCTCGTCGGGCATTTCTGCCAGGGTGTCGATGTCCACTGTCGGCCTCCGCCTGCGCAGCTGGCTGACGCAGTGGTTCTTCAGCATCTGCATGGCGTAGCCGCCGGGATTGGTGGCACGTTCTAGGTCGCCGCGCCGTTGCCACAGGTTGAGGAACACCTCCTGCACCGCATCCTCGGCCTCCATGCTGCCGCCCAGCAGCCTTTCGGCTACGAGTTGCATCTGTGGCTGCAGGGGCAGCAGGATGTCGAGGTAGTGCTTTTGGGTCATGTCGTTCTCGGATGTCTTACATACCTATGACGCAAAAGCCCTCAAAATCTTACAAACTTTTTTCTAAAATCCCATCAGTTCCCGCAGGCGCATGGCCTGTTGCATTCCGAAATAGGGGAATTGGGGGTGGGGAGCCAGCTGGAGCAGGTAGACGATGAGCACCACGGCCAGCAGCAGGTGGCGGCGGAAGAAGCCGTACATCGCAGCCAGTGCCTCACGCAGCGGCTGGTCGCCCCGTGCGGCCGCGGCCAGCGGGAGGGCGAAGAGGGTGAAGCAGAGCGCTGTCCACCAGCGGCCGTAGTCGGTGGCCATCACGAACATTGGCAGTGTCATCAGCACGTCCGCCGCCAGCACACCCCAGTAGCGCCATTTGAGCTGTGGGGCTATCCGTGCCGCCGCCACCCACGGCCAGGCAAGCACCGCCAACGCCGGCAGCAGCATCAGTAGCGTCAGCGCGAATTCCATCGGCAGGCGTTTCTCCCATGTGATGAATCCCACGCGGCTGTTCTCGCTGTTCGACTTGTAGAAGTAGTCGTACATCAGGCTTCCGCGGCCGTAGGCATCCTCAGTGGTGCGGTCGAGCACGCTTTGGTGCAGCGTCTCGTAGTCGATGTTCATGTGGCTGAACATCCAGATGGCGCCCAGCAGCACTGCCAGAGCCGCGCAGATGAGGCCGTAGGGCAGGGCGCGCCGCCAGTCGATGCGCCCCTCGGGCATACTGTCGTGCAGCATCAGCGCCGCCATCAGCGGGAAGAAGGTGCAGCAGAAGGTGTGGTGGATGAGGCAGGCGGTAACGGCGATGGCGGCCGTCAGCAGGTAGTACCACCAGCGCCTCGGGCAGGCCACGTAGAGCATCAGCCACGCCAGCGTGAGTGCCAGTGTGTAGGTCTCGGTGAAATAGAGCGACATGGTGCTGTGCACCCATCCCAGGATGGAGAAGGGGGTGGCCAGGTAGACGGCCAGCAGCGGCACCGCCAGCCGGTCGTCCTGCAGGCGGCGCAGGGTTTGGAGGGCAAAGCCGGCGAAGAGGAGCAGCATCAGCATGTTGATGCCGAGGATGAAGGGGCGCAGGTGGGTCCATCGGACGAAGTCGGGCAGCAGCAGCCCGTAGAGGGTGCCCAGCAGTTTGCGGCCGCCGAAGCCGGTCTCGTAGCCCACGAAGTAGTAGGCGCTGGTGCCCATGCTTCCGTTGTTGCAGCTGTAGCCGTAGTCTATCACGGCGAAGAGGGTCGGCACCAGTGCCGCCAACAGCAGCAGGGGCAGCCGGTAGGTGTGGAGGAGATGTTTGATGTGGGTCATTGTTTTTGTCTGATTTCGCATGAGAGTATTTCGATTCTGCGCGCCAACGCGGCCGGCAGGCCGTAGACTGGATCTTTCGAGCGGCTTTCGGTGGTGGGTTCCACCGCGCCGTGGGGTTTCTGTGCGATGAAGAGCTTGCCGTCGGTCAGCGCATCCTGGAATACGCCGTTGTGCCACGCGCGTATCATATTAATAAAGGAGCCGATGCGGCGGCGCGAGAGGTTCTGGTTGTAGTCGCTGCGGTAGATGGGTGATGCGTAGCCGGCGATGGTGATGGTGATGCTGTGGCCGGCATCCAGTAGGCTTTCCACATACTCGAACAGCTGCTCCACGCGCTCGTAGTTGCCCACCACGCAGGTGTCGAAAAAGAGCGCCATCATGGCCGAGTCGTCGGCGTTCTGCTGGCGGGCTATGTATTCGCTGCGCAGTGCGGCGTATCGTCGCTGGCAGTCGGGGTAGGTGGTCTCTGTTACCACCTCGAGACTCTTCGGGTCGGGCTCGTCGTTGTGGAAGTATAGGAAGAGGGGGAACATGAAGCGCTTGACGCGGTGCACGATGGTGTCGATGTTGGTCTCCACGGTGTCCAAGACCACCGTCTGCTGCAGCATCAGCGAGTCGATGCCCCATCGGTAGAGGTCGTTGCAGCAGGTGGAGTCTGTGAGGAAGTAGCTGTCCGGTCGGTTGGAGGAGAGGTAGCCCGCCACCGGCATGGTGGTGAGGCTGTCGTATTGGGTGATGGTGAAGTAGAGGTCGTTCTGCTCGCTGTTGAGGCACCCGCAGACGGGTTCGGCCTTCTGCCATGTGTTGCGCTGCCCCTGGGCGCAGTAGATGTCGAAACCGCCTAGGCCGCCCTCGCGGTCGCTGCTGAAGTAGAGCACGCCGTTGCGCTGGTCGTAGAAGGGGGTGTACTCGTCGGCCGCAGAGTTGACCATGGGTCCCAGGTTGACGCATTCGCCGGCCTTGCCGTTCTTGATGAGGGTGTACCAGATGTCCATGCCGCCGAGGCCGCCGGGGCGGTCGCTGACGAAGTAGAGTATCACCGTGCTGTCGGCCAGCCGCCCCACGGTGGGGTGGGTGGCGGTATAGGTGGGTTGGTTGACTGGGCCTTTCAGCTTGACGGGCTTCTCCCAGCCGCGGCGTTTTTTCTTTTTGGCTACATATATCTCGCTGCGCAGGCTTTCCACGTCGCCGCGGGTGAAGTAGAGGTCCTGCGTCAGCGGGTCGAGAGCCAGGTTGCCGGTGTGGTCGCGCTTGGAGTTGACGCCCCAGCGGTCGAGGCGCGGACGGCTGATTTTGCCGTTCTTGGCGATGCGGGCCTGGTAGACCTGCATCACGCCGCCGCCCATGTCGAAGTGCTTGTTGCGTCCTTCGGGCTGCTGCATCGAGGCGTAGGCCAGCACCGTGTCGCCCACCACCAGCGCGCCGGTCTCGCTGCCGGGCGTGTTGAAGGGTTTCTCCAGGTGCACCACCTTGTATTGCGCGAAAAGCCTCACCCCCAGCCCGAGCCTCACCCCCAGCCCCTCTCCTTTCAAGAGAGGGGAGTGGAGTGCTAGCAGTAGCAGTATTGTTTTTATGAACTTGTTGTTCTTCATTCATTCTCTATCTACTCCCCTCTCCTCCCAGGAGAGGGGCTGGGGGTGAGGCTCTTATATAATCGGGCACGGCAGCGCCTTGTGCCGCCGGTCGTGTTTCACTAGTTTGTAGATGATGCCTATCTCGAAGGCGCCGAGCGTGCGGCTGGCCTCGGCCAGGCGCGAGAGGTTGGCGTCGTAGCTGAAGGCGAATATCCAGGCCGTCCACTCGACCGCCAGGTTTACCGCCGCCGCGTCGCCGTGGCGGCCCAGCACTCCGGCACTCATGGCCAAGTACTTGCGTGGCGTCTCGTTGAGGTACCATTTCACGTCGCACCCATACACCAGTTCGGAGAACCCCTTCTGGTACTGGAATCCCACCACGGGCAACAGGCTCACCTCGGGCCATCCGCGCCACTCGGCACGGCCGTAGAGGTTGTAGCGGCGGCTGAGGCGTGTGTCCTCCATGCCGAGGTAGGAGATGTCGGGTTCGTTGATGTTGCGCACCGCGGCGCCGAGTTTGGTGTACAGGTTGTCGTTCACTTGGTGGAACCAAGCCACGCCTGCACCCAGGGTGGGGTAGAGGGCTTTCTCGCGGACGAAGGTTTCGGTGCCGTCCTGCAGGTCGATGTTCTCGGGGTTGAAGCCTGACTGTCCGACGCCCACTTCGGCGGCCACGGAAATCAGGTTGTCGTTGTTCGCCACGCGCTGGAAGTAGGAGAGGATGGCGCTGGCCGAGGTGGAGCCGTAGTTGAGTGTGCCGGCGCGGTCGTTGCTGACCCACAGGCCGAGGTTCCACCCGTTGTGGTTGCGGCGGCTGCGCGCCAGGTTCCATTCAGCGGTGGCGCTGATGGTCTGGAACGGGGTGGAGACCGTGGCCCACTGGTTGCGGTAGATGACGCCGAAACGCCCCTGCCCCTCGAAGAAGCCGCTGTAGGCCGGGTTGAAGAGCAGCGGGTCGAGGTCGAGCATCGAGAAGTGGATGTCCTGGGCATGGAGCCTCACCCCCAGCCCCTCTCCTTTCAAGAGAGGGGAGTGGATTGCCACCAAGAGCAGCAGTAGTTTTATGTTTTTTTTGTTTATCATCCTTCTATCTACCCCCCTCTCTTGAAAGGAGAGGGGCTGGGGGTGAGGCTGTTATCTGGTGTAGGGCGGCAGGCTGATGTCGGCGAACTCGCCGCGGAGGTATTTGTAGTAGCCGGCGATGCCGACCATGGCCGCGTTGTCGGTGCAGAATTTGAAGGGCGGGATGAAGGCCGTCCAGCGGTGCTTGTCGCAGATGCGCTGCAGCTCGCTGCGCAGCAGTGAGTTGGCGCTCACGCCGCCGGCGATGGCCACCTGCCGCACCTTGTGGTCCAGCGCGGCGCGCTCCACCTTCTTGAGCAGGAAGCTGACGATGGTCTTCTGGATGCTGGCGCAGAGGTCGGCCTTGTGGTTTTCTATGAAGTCCGGGTCGACCTTCAGCTGGTCGCGCAGGAAGTAGAGGAACGAGGTCTTGATGCCGCTGAAGGAATAGTCGTAGCCCGCGATTTGCGGCGTGGCGAACTTGTACGCCTCGGCATCGCCTTCCTTGGCCAGGCGGTCGATAATCGGGCCGCCCGGGTAGCCGAGGTCCATGATTTTGGCCGCCTTGTCGATGGCTTCGCCCGCCGCGTCGTCGATGGTCTGCCCCAGCACCTCCATGTCGAAATGGTCGCGCAGCAGCAATATCTGCGTGTGCCCGCCGGAAACCAGGAGGCAGAGGAAGGGGAAGGTGGGGAGTGGGGGAGAGTGAGGAGTGAGGAGTGAGGAATGAGGGGTGGAAATGGCAGAGAGGGCTGCCGCGTCGGTCAACTCCTCCTTCCTCCTTCCTCCTTCCTCACTGACAATGAAGTGGCTCAGCACATGCGCCTGCAGGTGGTTCACCTCGATCAGGGGTTTGCCCAGCGCCTGTGCGAAACTTTTGGCGAAACTCACGCCGACCATCAGCGACCCCATCAGACCGGGGCCACGCGTGAAAGCCACGGCGTCGATGTCCTCTTTCCCGATGCCGGCCTCGCGGATGGCGGCGTCCACCACGGGTATGATGTTCTGCTGGTGGGCGCGGCTGGCCAGCTCGGGCACCACGCCACCATACTGCTCGTGCACCTTTTGGCTGGCTATCACATTGCTCAACAGCATGTTGTCGCGAAGTACAGCCGCTGACGTGTCGTCGCAGCTCGATTCTATAGCTAATATAGTTACCATATTTCAGAGTGCAAAATTACACATTTCGCCCGACATGGCCAAATATTTTTTTCCAACCGAACCACCATGGTTTTGGATTGGGATGTTGCAGGGGACTTTTATTGATAAACGCGCAAAAAATACCGTTGGGACTATTTGCTGATATATTCTGCGTTTCGAGAGATTTTGAAAGTAATAGTTAGATTTTTATTTGTATTCATCTCTTTGGAATACAGTAAATTGTGGTTTTTATTTTTATCGAATGTCGAACAATTCCCCTAGTATTCCCCTAGAAAGGCCCTAGAGAACTTCTACTTTTTTGGACCGGAGGGAGCCATTTGGGCGATGAGGACGCCGGCGATGACCACGGCGATGCCGGCGGCTTTGGTCCAGGTGAAGTGTTCCTGGCCGAGGATGACGGCGGCGATGAGGGAAAATACGGGGATGGCGTTGTTGAAGATGCAGGCCTGCGAGGCGCCGAGGTGCCGCACACCGTGGTTGTAGAAGGAGTAGGCGAGGGTGGAGCAGCAGATGCCCAGGGTGAGCAGCAGGGCCAGTGTCTTGGGCGAGAAGGAGATTTGCGCCAGGTTGCCGAGGTCGAATGTCAGCACCAGCGGCAGAAAGTAGACCAGTCCAATGATGTTTTGGTAGGTGGTGATGGCCAGGGGGTTGTAGTGGTCCACCACTTTGACCAGCACCAGGGTGTAGACCACCGCGATGGCCACTGCGCCGGCCAGGAAGAGCATCCCCATGGCGTTGCCGGCCAGCCCCTCGCCGCCGAGCAGTGTGAGGCCCACGCCGATGAGCGACAGTGCCACGCCCAGGAGCATGAGGGGATGGATGCGTTCGCGGTAGCCAAGCCACATGCCGAAGGGGACGAAAAGGGGGATGGTGGCGATGACCACCGAGGCCAGCGAGCCGCTGACGAGTTGCACGCCGGTGGTCTCGCACAGGTGGTAGATAAAGGGTTCGCACAGGGAGAGGAGGAGGAACCATTTCAGGTCCCCCTTCCGCAGGCGCGGCAGTTTGCGCATGGCCGCCAGCATGGGTACCATGACGATGGTGGCGATGGCCAGCCGGAGGAAGATGAGCAGTGTTACAGAGAGGTGCTCCTCAGTCAGGAAGAGCTCCTTGGTGAAGATAAAGCTCACGCCCCAGAAGATGACCGAGAGGGTGAGCAGGAGGTAGGTGAAGGTGCGCGAGTGCTTAAGCGGTGTCATGTTTTGTGGGTTAGAATGGATAGTTGATACCGAAATTGGTAACAATTTGGTTGAAACGCCAGTGGGGGAGCCTCCAGGGATGCTGTGCACCCGGGTCGTGGAGGGGGATGGCGAAGTCGACCCGGAGGGTGGCCACGGAGACGTTGAGGCGGAGTCCGAGTCCGATGCCGACGGCAATTTCCTTCAGCAAGTCGCCCCAGCGGAGCTCGCCGCCAGGGTATTGGTCGGAGGGGTTGAGGAGCCACACATTGCCCAGGTCGGCGAAGAGGGCTCCTTCGAGAATGGATACGATGGGGAAACGGTGTTCGAGGTTGAGCACCAGTTGCAGGTCGCCGACACGCTCGAGTGCTCCCAGCTCGGCGGCGTAGGAGCCGGGGCCGAGGCGCCGCAGCTGCCATGCGCGCATGGTAGTGGGACCGCCGCCGAAGAAACTCTTCTCATAGGGCATGGAGAGCGAGTTTCCGTAGGGCAGGCCAATGCCGAGCAGGAGACGGCTGACAAAGGTGGAGCGCGCCCCGACGTAGTGGTAGCGCGTCAGGGCTCCGTCGAATCGCACATATTGTGCAAAGGGCACGCCGAAGATTTGCAGGATGCCGTTGCTGTCGGCCGGCAGGCTGGCCAGGTTGGAGGCGGCACGCAGCAGGTTGCCCGCGCTCTCGATCGAGAGGCGCAGGATGGAAAAATTGTTGCGCGTGCCGAACTGCTGGTTGGAATAGGAGTAGTCGTATCGGGCGTTGAGGATGAAGTGGCTGGAGTATTGGTATTTGAGTCGCAGGTCGTTGAGCGAGTTGAGGCGTGCGGCAAAATCGGGGTCGAGGCTGACCATGCGGACGTAGGTCAGCTCGATGGGCAGCAGTTGGTGCTGGGCGCGACGGTTCTGGCTCCAGGTGTAGCCGAAGGAGGTGTTGGCCAGTATGCGCTCGAAAGAATAGCGGTACTGGTAGCTGCCGCCGAGGGAGATGAGGGTGTGGGGACGGGTGCGCTGCCAGCGCAGGTCGGTGGAATAGGGCAGCAGGAAGGCGGGTATGTCGAGCGAGGCGTCAAGTGAGAGTTCGAAGGCGTTGAAGTTGTTGTAGAATCCGCCGCCCGACCCTTGGAATATCAGCTTGGGCAGTTCGAGAAGCAGCGAACTTTTCACTCGCAGCAGCTCGGCGCCGCCGAAGAGGTTCTTGTGCTGGTACTCGAGCGAGGTCTCCAACCCCAGGTTGCCGCCCGAGAGGAAGGAACCGGCGGAGTCCTGTGTGCCTAGGGGCGAGGCGTTGGTGAGCTCGAACGAGAGCGAAAGGCGCTGCTGGGTGGCGTTGATGAGGCGCACATGGGCGTCGACCAGCGGCAGGCTGTCGGACGAGGAGGGGGATTCGTTGAATTCGACGTTGATGTATTTGAAGTTGCGCAGGTTGAGGAGTGAGTTGTAGGTGTTCTGCACGTGGCGGGGACGGTACGTCATACCGGGGAAGAGCATAACGGCGCGCGATATGGTTCTGGGTCGCAGGGTCATGGGTTTGTCGTAGATGAACTGGTAGTCGAAATGGCGCGAAAGGCCGGCGTAGTTGTAGATGAGTGTGTCGAAGGTGGACTCGCCCGACCGCAGGCCGGCGGTGGAGTTGGGGTAGACGAAGATGTTGTTGATATGGTATATGCGCAGGTTTCGGCTGTCGACATATACGTCGATGGAGAGGCGCTGGTTGTGGTAGGTGGTGTCGACCAGGAAGGTGATATGGTCGGCCGTGGCGCGGTAGAATCCTTGGTCTCGCAGGTTGGCCACGAGGCGGGCCCGCTCGGCGGCGATGTTGTCCTGGTCATAGGGGTCGCCGGTGCGCAGCAGGGACTGTTCTCGCCACTGGTCGAGCAGCCGGCGCACGGTGTCGCTCTCGGTGTGGTAGCCCACTTCGTCGATGGTGTAGCGATGGGTGGCGGTGATGTGGTAGCCGATGGTAATCTTCTTGTTGCGTAGCTCGAGGGTATCGAAGGTAACGGTGGAGTTGAAGCAGCCCTTGGCGTTGAGGAGCCCTTGCAGCTGTTGTGCGGTGCGACGGGCCTTGTCCTCGTCATAGACAACGGGAGCCTGTCCCAGGCGGCGCCAGTATTTGCCCCAGAAGGTGCTGTCTTTGGGCGAGGCGATGCTGTAGATGCGCATGCCGACGGGTAGCCATTTGATGCCCAGCACACGCGAGTTGCGGCGCTGCAGGTAGTAGTTGTTCGACTTCTTGAGGGCCTCCTTGACCAGCGGCGTTACTTCGGAACTGTCGGCCATCACCACGGTCTGCTCCGTGTTGTACAGGCGGTGGCTGCCGTCGGGAATATAGCGGTTGGTGTAGCATCCCGTGAGCAGCAGCGCGGCGAGGGCCAGGAGGATATGTGCCTTATGAGTTCTCAATGGTGTCGAGTATCTTGTTCGTGCTGCCGAGGTTTCGCTGCATGTATTGCAGGCAGGCTTGGCTGGCGGAGTTGAGGTGTTGGGTTGAGGTGAGGAGCGGTGAGAGGTGGTCGGCGAGGGTGGGGTAGTCGCTGTGGCTCCATGCGGCACCGATGGCCAGCAGGTCGACCGCTTCCTGGAACTTGCGGTAGTTGGGACCGAAGAGAACGGGTTTGCCGAAGGCCACGGCCTCCAGCGTGTTGTGTATGCCGACGCCGAAGCCGCCACCGATATATGCCACGTCGGCATAGCGGTAGAGTTTGGAGAGTATGCCGATGCTGTCGATAATCAGCACGCGGTCGGCAGGTTCGGGTTGCCGGCCGGCTACCAGCTGGCTGTACCGTACCGTTGGGCACTGGCAGGTCTGTTCGATGTGGGAAATGTGTTCGGGGCTGACAACGTGCGGTGCAAGGATGAGGCGCAGTTGTTTCCGGTGGTCCTGCAGGTATTGTTCCAGCAATGCCTCATCGGGCTCCCAGCTGCTGCCAGCCACGACCACCTTGCTCTCGGCATCGGTGGCCAGCCATTGTTCGACCAGGGGGACGCTTTCGTCGGCGAGCACTATCTGGTGTACGCGGTCGAAGCGGGTGTCGCCGGCGATGGAGACATGTTGTATCCCGTGCTGCGTCAGCAGCTGCAGGCTTGCCTCGTTCTGCACGAAGAGGTGGGTGAAGCAGGTGCCGAGTTGCCGGAGGAACCAGCGGCAGGACTGGCGGAAAAAGTACTGCTCCTTGCGGAAAATGGAGGAAAAGAGGTAGGTGGGGATGCCCCGGTCGCGCAACTGGCCGAGGTAGTTGTACCAGAATTCATATTTGACGAAGAAGGCGATGGTGGGATGGTAGGTGTCGAGTAGCTGGCGGGCGTTGCGAGGGGTGTCCATAGGCAGGTAGATGACGCGGTCGGCCAGGGGGTAGTTCTTGCGTACCTCGTAGCCCGAGGGCGAGAAGAAGGAGAGCAGCACATGCCGGTCGGGATGCCGTTGGCGGTAGGTTTCGAGTACGGGGCGCGCCTGCTCGAACTCACCCAGACTGGCCACATGGAACCATACCCACTCACCCTCCTCCACTTTCCGCTCTCCGCGCGGCCATCCCTGTACCATCAGTCGTGCGTTGCGGTGGCCGCAGAGGGCGGCTGCGCGGATACCGAGGGTGTAGAGGTATATCCCTAGTGTGTAGATGAGGCGCATGGGTTCAATAATAGTAGTAGTCGTAGGATGTACGCCCTGTGATGGGGAAGAGCCACGAGAGCTTGATTCCGAACATGAGGTCGAAGTAGCGGCTTTCGTCTTTGCCGTTGAGTCCCATGACGTTGTCTATGGTGTAGGGTCGCGAGGCCCAGCTCCAGCACTGGCTGATGTCGAACGTAACTTTGATGTTGATATAGGTGTTGAGGTTGCTCATGTAGGTGAATCCGATGCTTTCGGTGAGGATGACACCGTGGCGCAGGTGGTCGTAGAGGTATTGGTATTGGCCGGTGAGTTGCGGCACCTCGCTTTCGTTCATGTCCTGGCTGAAGACGGTCTTCTGCATCCACCAGCCGCCGCTGAGTTTGAGCAGCAGGCCCGAGTTGGGGTCTTTGGGCAGGATATGGAACACTTTGGCCACACCGGGGCGCACGGCAAGGCTGCGGTTGTAGGCCGTTACCACGCCGTCGGTGCCGCCCCAGCTCATGGCTGATCCCTGGCTGTTGTAGATGTCGCCCATGCGTTCGATGCGCAGTTTGAGGTTGTCGCTGTTGTAGCCGAACCAGAGGTCGCCGTCCAGGCTGAGCATCCACCCGTTGCGGAACAGGTAGTCCCACTCCAGGCCAAAGTTGAGGTAGGGGCCGCTGTAGAGGTCTTTCATGTTGCCACCCTCGAGGCCGAGGCTGTTGCTGCCGCCCAGGGGTGCCTGGATGCCGGCCGAGAAGCCCACGATGTGGCACTGCAGGGTGTCGACGGTCAGTTTCACCTGGGCCGAAGCGGCACCTGCCAGCGTCAGTGCCAGCAGTGCTGTCAGTATCTTCCGTGTCATACTATTTGCTGCTTTTTTTAACAAAAAAATCGCCATGTGAGTTTTTTTGTGTATTTTTGCATTTTGTCTGCCCAAACGACAAACGACCCTTTTTATTGTATAAACTAATAAAATATATGGCAAAAGATTTTGTAAAACGTAGCGAAAACTACTCCGAATGGTACAACGAGCTGGTCGTCCGAGCCGACCTCGCCGAGCAGTCGGCCGTCCGCGGCTGCATGGTCATCAAGCCCTATGGCTATGCCATCTGGGAGAAGATGCAGCACCAGCTGGACCTCATGTTCAAGGCCACCGGCCACCAGAACGCCTACTTCCCCCTCTTCATCCCCAAGTCGTTCCTCAGCCGCGAGGCCGAGCACGTGGAGGGCTTTGCCAAGGAATGCGCCGTGGTAACCCATCACCGCCTTATGAACGACCCCAACGGCGGCGGCGTGGTGGTCGATCCCAACGCCAAGCTGGAGGAAGAGCTCATCGTGCGTCCCACCTCCGAGACCATTATCTGGAGCACCTACAAGAACTGGATCAAGTCCTACCGCGACCTGCCTATCCTCTGCAACCAGTGGGCCAATGTGGTGCGGTGGGAGATGCGCACCCGCATGTTCCTCCGCACGGCCGAGTTCCTATGGCAGGAGGGCCATACCGCCCATGCCACCCGCGAGGAGGCCGAGGAGGAGACCCGCCGCATGCTCGAGGTCTACGCCGAGTTTGCCGAGAAGTACATGGCCATGCCCGTCCTCAAGGGGCACAAGAGCCCCAACGAGCGCTTCGCCGGCGCGCTGGACACCCTCTGCATCGAGGCCATGATGCAGGACGGCAAGGCTCTGCAGGCCGGCACCAGCCACTTCCTCGGCCAGAACTTCGCCAAGGCTTTCGACGTGCAGTTCCTCAACAACCAGAACACCCTCGAGTACGTCTGGGCCACCTCATGGGGCGTCAGCACCCGTCTGATGGGCGCCCTCATCATGACCCACAGCGATGACAACGGCCTCGTCCTGCCGCCGCACCTGGCCCCCATCCACGTGGCCATCGTCCCCATCTGCAAGAGCGACGAGCAGCAGCGCCAGCTCGACGAGCATATCGCACCGATTGTCAAGGCGTTGGAGGCCAAGGGGCTGACCGTCAAGTACGACAACCGCCCCGAGTACAAGCCGGGCTGGAAGTTCAACGAGTACGAGTTCAAGGGTGTCCCCGTGCGCCTCGCCATCGGGCCGCGCGACCTCGAGCAGGGTACCTGCGAGGTATGCCGCCGCGACACGCTCGAGAAGGCCAATGTCTCGATTGAGGGTATCGCTGACCACGTGGCCGGCCTGATGGAGCAAATCCAGGCCAACCTCTACAAGAAGGCCGCCGACTTCCGCGCCAGCATGACCCGCAAGGTGGACACCTGGGACGACTTCAAGACCGAAATCGAGAAGAACGGCTTCCTGCTCTGCCACTGGGACGGCACCGCCGAGACCGAGGCCCGCATCAAGGAGGAGACCAAGGCCACCATCCGCTGCATCCCCTTCGATGCCGAGGAAGAGCCTGGCACCTGCATCTACAGCGGCAAGCCCTCCAGCCGCCGCGTCGTCTTCGCCCGCAGCTACTAGGCCGGATTTAGGAGCGATATTTTTTGAAAAAACCTGCCGAAATCACCCGTTTTGGCAGGTTTTTTATTTGTTCACTGTCAGTGTTTTAGGGGTACCCTCTTCTTCCTCTCTTCGGCCTCTCCAGGGGGATGGCTACGGGGTGGTGGAGGAGGGTGGAATTTATAAATGTATGTCGTTGAGGCAGGGAGGTGGAGATGTTTAAAAACCAGGGCCGCGCCATCGGCGCGGCCCGCAGAAATGCCGGACTAGTTGTTTAGGAAGGTTTCAATCCGTCGGGAGGTGTTGGCCGGGAGGTCGGTGGTATGGACTGCCCAGCGGGATACCTCCATCTCTTTGAGCCATTTGTCGATGCAGTACTTTAGGATGAGTTCATCCTTTTGGTTGTTGTTCTCTGGGGTTACTTCCAGCACAAGTACCTCAAGGTTGTCCAGTCCGTTGGTGGCGGGCATCAGGCCGAAGTCGTCGTTCTCCATGGCCGATATGGGGTCGTTGGTGCCTCGATATTTTCCAATAGTGGTTGGGGTGAGGTGCTGCACACGCGAGCCAACTCGTTGGGTGGTGTTCTTGTCGTAGATGTAGCCGTCGGTGAGGATGACGAGGATGTTGCGGTAGTTGGTGTCGCGAGCGATGCAGAGGTCTTTCACGTCGTTTTTGAAGAAGCGCCAGATGTCGCTGCCAGTCCAACGGCTTTGGTTGTTTGTTTCGGTGTAGATTTCCTCCAGTGCGGTGGCGAAATTGTCCGAGATGTCGGTGTAGGTGTCTTTCTTCTGCTTGTTGTCCATCTTGGCAAGGCTTACCTGGAGTTCATCCTGCAGGCTGTTGATGTTGGCGATGCTTGGCGGTGGCGACATCAGCACTTGGATGCGTCCGTTGGCCTCGTAGGCGCCCCGCTCGTTCATATCTTCCTTGAAGAGGCGGGTAATTTGTCCGATGATGGCGGTATCGCGCTGCATGTGTGAAGGTGTGGCGGGATGGGCGGTTGGGGATATTCGGTCGGAGAGGTCGAGCAGAATCGAGATATTGAGCTGCTTGGGACCGTTGTCCTCTGCACGGGGGGCGGGGGCACCGCACGAGGTAGCAGCCAGCAGCAAGGTGGTGGCCACGACAAGGGAATTGAGGATTGATAATGTTTTCATTGCTGTTCTGTGTTTAGATGTCTGTTTCTGTGGTGAATTGTTTCGAGATGCCGGCAAGGAAATGGTCTTTGGTTTCGATAATCCGGTGTTTGTCATCGCTGGAGAAGTTCTTGAACTCCATGTAGGAGAGCCAGCCTGTAACAAAGTTGTTGATTTCCAGTTTCACGTCGTGCATGGAAATGACCGAGCCGATTTTCGAGTTTTCCAATTCTTTCATTTTGGCCTCATTGTCCTTGATTTGGCTGTCGATGTCGCTCATCTCGGTTTTGAGACCCTTGCAGGTAGTTTTGTAGTCCTTGATTTTGTTCTCCAATTCCTCTATGGCGACTTTTACTTTGTCAAGCTTGTAGTATTCATTCATCACGAAGTTGAAGACCAGTCCCCAGATAATGTAGACCACAAAGCCGGAGAAAATAATTGTCCAGAAGCGAATATCTTTGACGGCCAAAGGGATGCCGAATGGTGGAATATTGGTGTCAAAACTACCCTTGCGGATTACTTCGTAGATTTTCTCAGTAATTTCATAGGCCAGCAGAGCATCGAAAGCAAATGTTACCGCCATCAACGCAGCTACCTTAGTGTAGTTGGACAAGGGCTTGGCATTGCCGTCCGTGGTGAACTTGTGGATGAGAAAGCCCAGGCCGAGAAACACCGCTGGGATGGTCAAAATGAGGATGAGTTCAGTTATTCCGTCGTGGAAGGCGTGGGAGAAAGCCTGCGCATCGAAGATGGCCGTGGCCATGCCCACCTTGCCCGAGGTGAACTCCTTGAAGAAGGCCGAATAGGAGGCTGAACTGTAGAAGACAAAAAGGTAGATGGTCAAAAAGGCGATAATGGTGAGGCCGATGATGAACGAAGCTCTGGGCGACCCTTTCTCATTCAGCACTCGCGAGGGGTCCTGGCGTATGGAGGCGGTCTCTGCCTTGCTGTTCTCTATCTTTTTCTCCTCGAATTCTAGATCCTTTTGTTTCGAGGACCGTTGCCTTGCCAGGTCTTCGTTCTTGCTGGCGATGATGTCGATTTTGGTCTGCATCTCGGATTTCCGCTGCTGTTGGATGACCTCGTCTTCGGCAATCATCTGGCGCACTTTCAGATAAACCGAGTGCAGTGCCGGCTGAATGTCATTGGGGTGGCCACCCATGGACTGCGCCAGCTCCTTGCCATACTGGTGGAATGTGATTTTCTCCTGCATTGGTGCGGGCGAGGATGGAATGGTGGATGCTGCGGTGGCATCCTGCTTCTTGATGGAAAACAAATCTTTCAGTCCCATGGCTACTCTGTTATTTCTTGAATTACACAGTCGATTGACTTGCCGGCTTTGACACTCTCGATGAGAAACGATGCGATGGCATCCACATTCTCGGGCTCGAACCCAAATCGGATGCAGTAGCGTTTCAGGGTTGCCACCTCGTCGCTGTCGACATCCTGATCAGCTAGAATAATCTCAACCAGGTCGTATAGAAACGACACTTTCTGCTCCAGTGTTTCCGGGGCGATGAATGTAGTTGGGGAAATCAGCAGCCGGTTGAACTCTTCTTCGGATATGCCGTGTCGCTGCCCTATCCGATAGACTTGCAGCAATTCCTCGGGTTTGACCGTACCGTCGGCCAATACCATGTTGTAGAGGTTCATGAAATGGGACTTCATTTCATCGGTTATCATGATTGATGTTCCTTTCTGCTCCAACCCCCAATGAGCGCATTAAATAATAAATAAGAAAAGGCATGAGGTTATGTGCTCATGTCCGTCTTTACCAGGTATCGCCAAACACCTTTATGGGTACGGGTTCTAGGAACATCTCTCACGCCTGTCGGTATGCTGCTGACATTGCATAGCATACACATACAAGCGAAAGCATGAATGCTCAGTCCACCCATTGGGAATCTTGGCGAAATTCGGTAAAGGGACAATTGTCGCAATGCTTTTCTTGCTTACAGCTTTCTCTCTCGAAAGCGAGTGCAAAATTACGAAGAAAAATCCATACGGCAAAATTTTTCTTTGCCAGCTTGTAAGAAAAGTGTATCTTTGCAGTCGGAAAATATGTGATGTATGGCTTCGGAAAATGATAAAAGGAAATGGCGGCCAGTCGACCCCACGCGGCACCACCGCGAGAACGGATGGGACTACCGCGGCCGCGCCATCTACCACTTCACCCTTGTGGTGGAGGGGCGTTACCCTCTGTTCGGGGTGCTGGCGGGCGACAGTGCCGAGACGGCATTCGTCAGGCTGAACCCCTTCGGCTACCGCGTATACAGGATGCTGAGTGGGCTGGCGCAGTTCTATGCGGGGAAGGGGGTCGCGTTGAAGGTGCTGGCGCAGAAGGTGATGCCCGACCATGTGCACCTGGTGATCCAGGTGCTGGAGCCGCTGCCCCGGAGTATCGGGGCGGTGGTGCGGGGCTTTAAGAGCGGGTGCACTATGGTTTACAGGCGGGAGTTCCTTGGCGGCGGCGAGAACGCCGCCGGGGTGCACGGAGGAGGCGCGGGGCCTGGGGGGCGCGGGGGCTTGGAAGGCGGGGCGCACGGGGGCGTTTGGAATGGCGGCGGCGAGAACGCCGCCGGGGCGCATGGGGGAGAGGCGGAGGCTCTTGTGCAGTTTGGCCGCATTTTTGCGGCCAGGGAGAGTATCTGGCAACAGGACCCGGCCTACTACCACGAGCGCATCCTCCATGCGCCCGGACAGTTGCGTCGGATGATAGACTATGTCAAGGACAACCCGCGCCGCCTCTGGCTCAAGAGACACTACCCCGACCTCTTCCGGCTGCATCGCAGGACCGACGTCGGCGGCCTGCAGTTCACCTCGCTGGGCAACCATTTCCTCCTCGAGTGGCCCGACCGGCAGATGGTGGAGATGTCGCGCAGCGCCACCGACGGGCAGATACAGGAGCGGCTGCAGCAGGTGCTGGCGGCGGCGCACAACGGAGCCATCACCTATACCGCCGCCATCAGCAAGGGCGAGAAACTTATCGCCCGCACTTTGCGCGAGCAGGGCTTTCCGCTGGTGGTGCTGCTCAACGACGGCTTCCCCGCGGAGGGCTCCCGGCATGAGCATTTCTACAAACCTGGCGGCGTCTATTTCGAGGCTTGTTCGAGGGGGCAGCTGCTGCTATTGGAGCCCACGGAACAGGTGTTCCACGATGCCGCCATACAGGCCGCGGTGGAGGAGACGCTGCGCAGAAAGGCGGAGGCCCGCCGTCGCGCCTATGAGCCCATCCCGACGACGGCCTCGCGCTACCGCTTCGTGGCCCTCAACGAAATGGCACGCCGATTGTCCCGATGAGCCGTCAGCCCAGCAGCTTGCCGAGTTGCTTGTCGGATGCCTCGGGCAGCAGGGAGCGCAGGTGGGCCAGCAGGCGGGCGTAGCTCTCTTCGGGCGTGCGTTGGCAGCGGCAGGCGTCGTGGCCGAAGAGGTGCTCGGGTGTGGTGAGCAGGGCCCAGCCCCAGCCGTAGCGGTTGCCGTGGCGGTCGGTAGGGTAGACGAAGTCCTCCGTCACCACGCGGCAGGCCGTCTGAAGGCGCGTGATGTAGCCGTCGAAACGGCTGCGCATCTTCGCCCCGTCGAAGCCGCAGGCGGCGCGCAACTCCCTGGTTATCATGCTACCGTTGGTCTGTAGGATTTCCAATACGATGCCCTCGATGCTCTCCTCGTCGGGCTGTGGATGGCGGCTGCGTCGGTAGTTGCAGAGGTCGGGCCACCACTCCATGGAGACAAACCCGGCCTTGCCGCCGAAGAACTTGCCGTAGGCGAAGCGCCCCTCGGTAACGGCAGGCCCCTTCCAGTCCCACAGCGGCCAGTCCCAGCTGCCGTCGTCGAGCAGGCGGTAGCGGCAGTCGGGCGCCACCAGCTCGTCGGCCGAGTAGCCCGGCACCGTGCCCGCCAGCAGCGGCAGCAGCCCCAGGCGCTCCACGGCGTCCATCAGCTCCGAGCAATCATGTATCTCAATCTTCATAATACCCCCTAACGCAAGGGGTGTTTTTTTATTGCCCAAGGGATGCCTATGAGAGTAAAAAGGGGAGCAAAACCTATAGCTTATAGCATGCTGTCAGTCAGCTGTTTGCATTCGGTTGATTTTCGCCCGTTTTTCAGTTTTTGTTCGAAAAAAATGCATGCGAAACCGAGCGGTTCCGGGGCGTATGTTTTTTTGCTTGTGCACATACTAAAACGGGCGTCCGCGCGTTTTGTGGGGCAAACATGAATTGCAATATGATACTTCTAGACGAGAAAGCCCCCGCCCTCATAGCCGCAGCGGCTGCCAACGACCCCGTGGCGGCGGCGCCCGTGCCCGCGGACCTGCAGGCCACCGACAGCATCACCCGCGCCTTGGGCGACAGCCTCAAGAACATGTCTGCCGCCGACCTCAAGGCGGTGGTTACCGGCGAGAACACCTTCATCCGCGACGCCCTCCACGAATTGATGGAGCTCACCGTGGCCTTCCTGCCGAAACTGCTTATTGCCATCGTCATATTGTGGCTTGGCATGCGGTTGGTCAAGATGCTCAAACGCCTTATCATCAAGGCGCTTGAGAAGAAGAACGCCGAGCCCTCGCTCACCACCTTCCTCGGTTCGCTGATCGATGTGCTCTTCAAGGCGATGGTCATTATCATGGCCATGGACGTCATCGGCATCAAGGCCACCTCGTTCATCGCCCTGCTGGGTGCCATGGGCCTGGCCATAGGCATGGCGCTGCAGGGCACGTTGCAAAACTTCGCCGGCGGCGTCATCATCCTGCTGATGAAGCCGTTCAAGGTAGACGACTACGTCGAGTGCGGCGAATATAAAGGCTATATCAAGGAAATCCGCATCTTCCACACCATCATGCGCCCGTTCAACGGCCGCACGGTCATCATCCCCAACAGCGAGCTGGCCACCAAGAGCCTCATCAACCACACCAAGGAGCCGCAGATACGCCTCGACATCGTGGCCTCGGTGGCCTATGGCACCGACCTGGCCAAGGCCAAGGCCGTGCTGTGGGAGGTGGTCAAGGCCGAGCCGCTCATCAAGTGGGACTACAAGGAACCCGTCATCGCCGTCAGCGAACTCAACTCCTCGTCGGTCGACCTCACGCTCTGGCTTTGGACCACCGTGGAGGACTACTGGACCGTATGGAAGTCCATCCGCGAGGACATCTATATCGCCTTCAACAACGCCGGCGTCGAGATACCGTTCCCGCAGGTTACGGTCCACAACCGCATCGACTCCGACCGCGCCCACATGGCGTTGCGCACCGACCACCAGCACCTGCCCACCTCCGAAAACGAGCACCTCGGCACGGGAAACTAAAACCTGAATTTACGTAACATGCGCACACGAGCCTTTGCCTGCCTGATTGTCGGCCTCTTTATGTATGCCTTCAGCCCTGCCGCCGCGGCGCAGCAGGAACTCTCTGTCTATGCCACGGCCAGCGTCCTCACCTGCGGGCCGGGCAACGATTTCTACACCACCTTCGGCCACACCGCCATCCGCATCACCGACCCCGAACTAGGCATCGACTACGTCTACAACTACGGCACCTTCGACTTCAACACCCCCAACTTCTACTGGAAGTTCATGCGCGGGCAGTTGGATTACAAGCTGGCCCGCACCTCCTTCGAGCGTTTTATTGAGGAATACCGGTTCGAGGGGCGTGCCGTATGGGAGCAGCCGCTCTGCTTCGAGTACGGCCAGCTGCAGAACCTCTACATCCTCTTGGAGACCAATCTGCTGCCCGAGTACCGCTATTACAAGTATGACTTCTTCCGCGACAACTGCGCCACCCGTCCCCGCGATGTGATATACAGCGCCTGGGCCATGGACACCCTGCTCCAGCGCCAGGCGCCCATGCGCAGCTATCGCCGTCTGGTGGCCGACAACTTGAGGGACACCCTCGAGTGGTGGCGCCTCGGCATCGACCTCCTTTTCGGCCTGCCTGCCGACCACCGCTGCACGGCTCCCGAGCGTATGTTCCTGCCGATGGAGCTGATGGCCGAGTACGCCGCGACCGGTGTGTCCGGCATCTGGGCTGGCCCCGGCTTGGTGGATGAGCCGCAGCTGCTGCTGGCCGACAGCCGCGAACCCCTTGGCCGCAGCTTCCCGCCGGAGGCCGCCTTCGGCATGCTGCTTGCCGTGTTGTCGCTACTGACTGCCGTCAGCCGTAGGTCGCAGGGTGTCGGCACGGCGCTCCGCGTTGCCAACCGAGTGCTCTTTGTGGTGGCAGGTTTGATAGGGCTTTTCCTATGCTTCATGTGGTTCGGCACCGACCACTACTGCACAGCCTGGAACCTCAACATCCTTTGGGCATCGCCGCTGCTTATACTGGTCGCCATCCGCATGGAACGCAGCCCGCATTGGGCATTGTGGCTGCAGCTGGCATGCTTCGTCGCGGCCGCTGTGTGGGTGGCCGTGTGCGGATTGGCACCCGCGGTGCTGCTTATTATCATCATCCTTGCCCTGCCGCTGGGACGGCTGTTGGTAAGCCGTAAAGGGGCATAGCGGGTCAGGGTCGTAGCAGTTTGTCCACCACCTGTTGGGGTGTTATTGCCCGCAGGCAGCGGTAGTCGCCATAGCGGCAGCGCTTCTGTCCGAAAGCGGAGCAGGGCTGGCACTTGAGGTCGGCGCAGAGGGCGTTGGCGCGGTCTTGGCCATAGCCGTAGAAACCGAAGTCGGGGTGCGTGGCTCCCCAGATGCTTATAACCGGTGTTCCCAATACGCTGGCGAAGTGCATGTTGGCGCTGTCCATGGAGACCATGACGGAAAGCGAGCGTATGATGTCGAGCTCCTCGCGGAAAGTGTGCCGGCCCGCCAGCGACACTATGTTCTTGTGCTGTGCGGCCAGGTTTTCCAACTGCTGTGCTTCCTCCTTGCTACCGAACAGCAGCACCTCGCGTCCGCTTTCGGCAAGCATCAGGGCCAGTTTGGCGGTATTCTCCCATGGCCATATCTTGCCCTCGTGCTGCGCGAAGGGGGCGATGCCGATGGGGAGTCCGGTGTTTGGGGTTCGGCGTTCAGGGGTTGGGATGGGGGTGGTGTTGAGAATACCCAGTTTTCTAAATACATCGGCGTAACGCTGCCATTGCGGGCGGCGGGGTGTGGTGCGCCAGTGGCGCAGCATGAGCCATCGCGTGAGGCGTCCCTTGTGGATGCGGCGCACCTTCAGGGGATGCAGGTGCAGCATTGCGTCTAGGCGTAGCAGCGCTAGGGCACGCCCCACGCGGTTGATTTGATGCAGGTCGGCGATGGCGTCGGCGCCGACACTCTTCAGTTGGCGATAGATGGCTACCGCGCTCTGCTTCTTTTTCACGCCGAGGAAGGCCACATTGGGCATAGCCTCGAATAGGGGTTCGAGCAGGGGAGGGGCGGCCACCGTGAACTGCACGTCGGGGTTGGCTGCGGCCGCGGCACGCAACACCGGGACGAGGATGGCCACGTCGCCCAGGGCCGACAGGCGTATGACCAGCAGGTGCTTCACTTTTTGTACAACGAGGGGTTGAGGCTGGGGTCGTTGTACATCTTCATCTGGCGGTAGAGGCGCATCATGCGGCGGCCGGCTCCGAGGTCGTCCAGCAGCTGGTCGATGGCGGTGGTGAGGTCGGCGCGCTGGGTGAGCAGGGTGTCGAGCTTGGCCTGGCACTTGGCGCGGTGCTCGTCGTCGCCGCGGTGGGCCTCGATGTCGAAGTGGTATACCTTCAGCGCCAGGATGGAGAGGCGGTCGACGGCCCAGGCGGGTGTCTCGGTATTGAGGCGGACGTCGGGCTGCGGAGCGATGTCTTTAAATCGGGCGTAGTAGTGGTCGTCGATGCGTTCCACGAGGTCGGTGCGGTGCTGGTTGGAGCGGTCGATGCGGCGTTTGAGGGTGAGGGCGTAGGCGGGCTCCACGTCGTCGGGACGGATCAGGTCTTCGAGGTGCCATTGCACGGTGTCGACCCATGACTTTTCCCATAGCAACGCCTCGAAGGTTCCAGCGCTGTAGGGGTTGTTCTGCTCGGCATCTACCGAGTCAGTCTTATGGTATTCAATGACTTGTCTGTGGAACAAGTCGTACATTTCCATTGCTTTCATGATGCAAAGATACTATATTTTTAGAATTTGTGTCCGAGGGTGAGGTAGAAGGTGGGCTTGTCGAGGAGGTTGGAGTAGCCGATATTGAAGCCAAGCGGGCCGAGGAAGGAGTCGAAGAAGTAGGCGGCCGAGGTGCCGAAGAGGTTGACGAGGTCCTCGGGCTGCTCGAAGTCGTCGAAGTGGCTGAACGAGGAGGCCATGGTGAAGCGCAGCTGTATGTAGTGGCTCTTGAGGAGGCGGTACTGCAGTTGGAGGCGCAGTGCCACGAGGTTGCGGTCGACATACTCGAGATTGGTAACGCCGTCGAAAGGCAACTGGTGGTCGGTGCACATGGCGAACCATTCGGCGCCGAGGAGGGTGGCGAAGGGTACGGGCTGGTGGTCGCCGATGAAGAGGCGGCCATAGGCCATGGGCTGGAAGGTGAGGCGGCGGGCAAGCGGCAGGTTGACGCGCCAGAGTGCTTTGATGTCGTGCATGCCGGGGCCACCGTCGTAGGTAAAGAGGTTGTCGGTGATGTAGGCGTAGTTGGCCTGGATGAGGGTGCCGGTGGAGGGGAAGTACCAGTGGTTCTCGCTGTTATGGGCGGCTTCGGCGTGGAGGCTGAAGAAGTGTCCGTCGGGCAGCTCGCCGAGGTTCATGCCTGGGCGGATGAGGGTCTGCTTGTCGTGTTGATAGTATTCCCAGCGGAGGCCGGCGTGGAGCAGGTAGCGGCGGAAGTGCGAGTTGATGGGCAGCAGGTCGACGCGGTGGTGGTTGTAGCGTGTGTTGACCATGCGGAGTCCCTGGCGGTAGTAGTCGATGTTGTCGCGCAGGAAGGTGTAGGAGAGCGTGGGGCTGGTGATGCCGTTGGGGAAGATGGTATGGGCGGCATGCACTTTGAGGCGATTGCCGAGGCGTATGCTGGCGCTGAAGTCCATGGGCATGTGCCAGTGGAATGGCAGCTGGACGCCGAACTGCAGGGCGCCGTTCTTCTCGTTGTCGAAGCGCAGGGCGGCACCAATGAGGCGCTCGTTGGTGAGCGGGGTACCTGTCATGCGGCGGTGCTTCTCGACGGGCGGTATGGGGCGCCGGAGGGTGGCGGGGCGGGCTGTGGAGTCGATGCCGTGTTTGCGGCGCAGGGCGATGAGGTTGTCCCAGTTTTGGCGGGCCACCTTCTCGCCACGGGCAATGAGGGTGCTGATGGCGTCGGCGGTGAAGCTGGCGGCGCTGTAGCCGCGCACGTCGACCTGCAGCAGCAGGTCGGTGTGGTTGACGTTGTACTGGTACTTGTTGCGGCAGTTGATGTCGACGACCTGCTCCAGGACGGTGGCCGTGTGGGTTATCTCGTCGGCGGTCAATCCCTCGCCTTGCACGGAGACACCGATGATGATGTCGGCGCCCATCTCGCGGGCCACGTCGGCAGGGTAGTTGTTGCGCAGGCCGCCGTCGACCAGCAGTTTGTCGCCCATGCGCACCGGAGCGAAGACGCCCGGGATGGACATCGAGGCGCGCATGGCCTGTTTGAGGTAGCCGTGGTGGAAGTCAATCTCGGTGTTGTCGATGATGTTGGTGGCCACGCAGGCGAAGGGGATGGGGAGGGAGTAGAACGAGATGGAGTCGAGGTAGCCGTAGAGGAGCTGCGTGAAGAGGCGGTCGAGGTTGATGCCGCGCACGAAGCCGCCGCCTTCTTCCTTGGTGGAGAGGGCGTGCCAGAGGGCATAGGTGTTCTGCAGGCGGCGGTAGTCGATGTCGAGCACATTGGGGTCCACGCGGTCGGTCAGCAGGGTGAGCCAGTCCTGCGCCCGCATGATGGAGTCCATTTCCTGCGGGGTCCAGCCGATGGAGTATAGCGCACCGACCAGCGAGCCCATGGAGGTGCCGCAGACGATGTCGATGGGTATGCCGGCCTCTTCGATGACTTTGAGGGCGCCGATGTGGGCGGCACCCTTGGCGCCGCCGCCGGAGAGGACGACGGCCACTTTGGGTCGCTGGTGGCTTTGGGCGCCGATGCTGCCGGCCATCATGAGGGCGGCGAGGAGGAGGAGTGTCTTTTTCATATCGGATGGGTCGATTTTCGTGTGGGTTTTCTAGGGGAATGGTAGGGGATCTCTAGGGGAATAGTTCGACTCTGGTAGCTTGTGGTAGGTTATTGTTCCAAATCGTTACACATGGTTTGGCCATAGATGTCTTTTCTCACCCGCACCCCTTGCAGGAGGCCGCGGAGGAGGAGGTAGGCCATGAAGGCGGTCCAGAGGGTGTGGTTCCAGTTGGAGGTTGAAAGTTGAGAATTGAAGATTAAAAGGGCTTTGAGTCCGAAGTAGAGTGTGAAGAAGGCTGCGGTGGCGATGAACATGGCGTTGCGCATGGTGCGGCTGGCGGTGGCTCCGATGAAGATGCCGTCGAAGAGGAAGGCCGCGAAGCCGCACACCGGTATGACCAGCACCCAGAAGAGGTAGCGGCCGGTGGCGTCGATGATGGCCTGGTTGTCGGTGAAGAGGTGGAGGAAGGCGTCGCCGAAGAGGGCGTAGAGGAGGGTGAAGAGGGCGGTCAGCGCGAACCCCCAGAGGAGCAGCAGGCGCACCGAGAGGCGCAGGTTGCGCGGGTCGCGGGCGCCGATGTAGCGTCCCACCAGGCTCTCGCCGGCGTAGGCGAAGCCGTCCATGATGTAGCTGAAGAGGGTGAAGAACTGCAGCAGCAGTGCGTCGACGGCCAGCACCTCGTCGCTGATGCGGCCGCTGGCGGCGGTGATGAAGGTGAAGACGGCCGAGAGGCAGACCGTGCGCAGGAAGATGTCCGTGTTCACCTTGAAAAAGCGGCGCATATCCTGCCAGCGGAGAGCATCTTTTATAATTGAAAATTGAAAATTGAAAATTGAGAGATTTCGGTCGTTTCTCATTTTACGGTGCAGGAAGAGAATGCCGAGGGCGAGGCCGGAGTACTGGGCGATGACGGTGCCGAGGGCCACGCCGGCGATGTCCCAGTGGAGCACCAGCACGAAGAGCAGCGAGGCCAGGATGTTGACACAGTTCAGCGCGATGGCAATCCACATCGGTGTCTTGGAGTCCTGCATGCCTATGAACCACCCTTTTATGGCGTAGAGCCCCAGGGTGGCCGGCGCGGCCCAGATGCGGATGAAGAAGTAGGTCAGCGCCATCTGCATCACCTCGCTCCCGCTCTCGAAAATGACGGGCACAAGCAGTGAGATGGGCCACTGCAAGGCAATGAGCGCCAAGGCGATGGCCAGCGCGATGGCGCAGGCGCGGATGAGGGTGTTCAGCGCCTCGTCCCACCGCTGCGCACCGTAGGCTTGGGCGGTGAAGCCGCTGGTGCCCATGCGCAGGAAACCGAAGTTCCAGTAGATGAGATTGAAGATGGATGCGCCGATGGTGATGGCGCCGATGTGCGCAGCCGAGAGGTGCCCCACAATGGCCATGTCCACCATGCCCAGCAGGGGAACGGTGATGTTGGTAACGATGTTGGGCAGGGCCAGCCCCAGGATGCGCTTGTTCATCGAGCGTTACTGTATCTTGCAGCTGGCGCAGTTGAGCACGCGGCGCGAGTTCTTGTCGGAGAGGAATACCACGATGTGGCTGTTTTCGAGCACGATGTCGTCGGCCGGAGTGAAACTGAATGTGCCGCGCAGCAGGGTCTGGCCTGTGGGCAGGTCGGCGCCCCAGTAGCTGGTGATGACTTTGCGCAGCATGTGGTTGTGCGCATAGTCATCGATGGCCGTGGTGCCGTCCAACTGGCGGTAGACGAGCGAGTCCTCTATGATTGCGGCGGTGAGGGTGAGGGGCGAGGCTGCATTTTGCAAGAGCTGTATGTCGGCGGTGATGTTCACGGAAGAGCCTTCGGCAGTGGCCTGTACGCTGATGGCGACCTGGGGCGCAGCGGTCAGGGTCTGGCCGATGACGGGAACGACGTTGGAGATGTCGCCCGTGTAAAGTTCCGTGCGGTTGAGGTGGGCGGAGGGGAGGTAGGTGATGCCGAAATGGTGGTCCCACGCCGTACCGCCGTCGGTGCGCATATCGGGACTGCCGGGGTAGGGAATGCCCTGTCCGGTGGGATGGTTGATGGAGACTACCACCAGGCGGTCGCCATATTGGTGGTGAGCCTCGTCGAGTGTGCGGTCGGCACCCGGGCAGTTGTTGCAGCGGGGGCCGGTGTATTTCTCGACGTAGGCGCGCTGTACTGCCTCGGGGGCTTGCGGCGCGGCGCTCCAACTCACCTGGGCACCGTCATATACGGTATATTCGTCGCTGTCTATCGTGTCGCAGGCGGCCAGCGTAAGGAACGCTGCTGCGAAAAGGAATGCTGTCTTTTTCATTGTCGAATGCTGTCTTTTTCTAGATTTTCTAGAATCTCTAGATTTTCTAGATTTAAAAACTTGTTGTTAAACTAAATGTCAATCCGTTGCTGGCAGGCACCTGGCGGCAGACGCCGCCGATGCAGAGCAGACCCTCGCGCTGCTTGCCGTAGCCCAGCTGGAAGCGCGTGGCGCCGCGGGTGTAGCCGCAGGAGAGGTTGTAGTAGTTGCCGGTGCCGTCGTTGTAGGCGTACTGGTCGCTGAGCGAGAGGAACCAGTGGGTGCCGATGTTCCACTCCACCAGGCCCATCACCCAGTCGCCGGCGCGGCGGTCGTCGTGGCCGGCGGCGGGGTCGTAGTGGCTGTCGCTGCCCATCCACTCGGCCTCGAAGCGCAGGGCGTGCTTCTTGTTGACCTTCCACGAGAGGTCGGCCACCACGATGTGGTTGTGGTAGAGGTCGGGCGTGTGGCCTTCCACCACGGGGTTGAAGACCTGGTAGGCGTAGGTGGCGGTGAGTTTGACGGACTTGGAGAGCTTCTTGCCCACCTCGAGCGAGATGTCTCCGTAGAGGAAGTCGCCCTTCGAGAAGGTCTCGGCGGTGTAGCCCTCGGTGCCGGCGAGGCCGATGAAGGTGGTGTCCAGCGCGGTAACGACCGACGAGTTGAGGTGCACATCGGTGCCGTACTTGCCGCCTAATAGGGTGCCTTTCTTTATTTTGTACATCACATCGGCCTGCATGCCCTGCTCGCCGTTCACTTGCGTGGCGTAGGGGTACATGGCCAGGAAGGCGTAGGTGTGGTTCTTGGTGATGGCGGGCAGGTAGTTGATATAGAGCATCTCGCCGCTGAGCGAGCGCATGGACTTGTATCCCATGTTGTCGATGCGCTTGGCCTGGATGCCTGCCGAGAAGCCACGGGTGGAGTATCCGAGGTTGAGCATCAGGGCGTTGCCCGGGCGGTAGATGTAGCCGTTGATGGCATTGGGGTCCTGTCCTTTGCGGGCGTATTCGGCCTGCAGGCTCCATCCGCCGTAGCCCAGGTCGGCACGGAGGGAGGCGGCGCCGACGTTGAGCGGCAGGTTGAGGCGGTGCTCGGGGTTAGTCGACGAGGCAATCACCTGGTCGTCCTCATATTTGCTGACGAAACCCGCACCCAGCGTGGCGCGCAGCTTGCTGTCGGCCAGGGACTTGATGACGCTGTTGAGCCCCACTTCGGCATCCACGCCGCGCACCAGTCCGGGGCCGTAGTCCCAGAAGTGGCGCTGTTTGCCGGCCAGGGCCTTGAGGGTGATGCCGTCGATGGGACGGTATTGGGCGCTCACACCGAAGAGGGCGTTGTCGATGCCCAGGTAGCGGTCCTCGTAGGTGCGCAGTATCATGCCCGAGCCGAACTGCTCGTAGAAGTGGCCCGCGGTAACGGTGAGGCGCTCGCCGCTGTACTTGACGAAGTAGTTGGCCACGCCCTGGCCCTTCCATTGGGCGTCGAAGCCAAGGAGGGGGTTCTGGTACATTTCGAGGCGCAGGCCGGCGCTGAAGTCGCCATTGGTGTAGAGCACGTCGGCACGTGCATTGAGCAGCAGGCGCTCGGGTACGTCCTCGGCGCCGATGACGCTGTCGGCACGGCTCATCTGGCCGTCCAATTGCACATTGCCCGTTACGTGGCCGCCCAGGATTCCCTGCGCCGAGGCCGTGGCGGCCAGCGCGAGGGCGAGGGTGAGAGTGAGTGTTTTTCTTGTCATAAGGTTTTCAAATTTCAGGGTGCAAAAATACGAATTTTAATCGGTTCCAAGGGAAAAAAGTGCAAATATAGTGCAAGTGTCTGTCTGCCAGCTTGCTGCATATTTGGAAAAAAAGACGCAAAAAGTCCGAAAAATGCCTCGAAATTGTCAATTTGCAATTTGCTGGTAATAAGTACTTTGTAGGCTTCCCCTTTTTCTCCTCTTCTTCCCCTCTTCGTATCATCTTTTTACTCCTTTGGGGAATGGTATGCCGGTGGGGAAAAAATAATTTTGCCGTGTCGGGGAATTGTAGTATCTTTGCAGCCGTAAAACGAGAAAGACGAATTATATGAAACGACTGATACTGGCTGCGGTGGCGATGCTTACGCTGACGGGCTGCTGGCGAACGGCGGCGGTTACGGAGCCCGCCATTGTGCCCGAACCGATGTTCATGGTGCAGAAGGAGGGGTCGTATGCCTTGGAACGTCAGGTGGCGATTGCCGTCAGCGGGGTGGGGCAGAACTCGCCCACGGTGAAGTTTATCATGAAGTCGCTGCGCCACGCCCACATGCGCCCGTCGCTGGTGGCGCTGAGCGAGGAGAGCGACATCCTGCTGCGCCTCAACGACACGCTCAACCCCGAACTGGGCGACGAGGGCTACCTGCTCGAGGTGCGCAGCGACGGCGTTACCATGTCGGCCAACAGCGAGGTGGGACTCCTCTACGCCTATCAGACGCTGATTCAGATGCTGCCGACCGATGTGCTGCACACCACTTACAAGACGGTGGTGCTGCCGGAGTGCACGGTGCTGGACCGACCGCGCTTTGCGTGGCGCGGGCTGCATGTGAACGTCAGCGGTTCGCCGATGCCTGTCAAGTCGCTCAAGCGCGTGGTCGACGCCATGCTGGCCTACAAGCTCAACCGCCTCTGCATCGACGGCAGCCGCTGGAACGAGGACAGCCTGCGGTGGGAGGTGGATTCGCTGGCGGTCTACAGCCCGGCCGAGGCCGAGGAGTTGACGGCCTATGCCGCCGACCTGGGCGTGGCCGTGCTGTGGGATTCGCTGCCACGGCTGGCCTACGACCTGAAGGAGGGCCTCGCCATGGCCCTGGGGGGCGACGAGGTGGTGATGGAGCCGGTGGAGCACTGGGACTTTTCGTGCTACCAGGCCGACCCGCGCTACCAGCCCCAGGCCCATGAGGGTGTCATCACGCTGCGCCGTGCCTACCGTTTCGACCCGGCTCCCGTGGGGACCAACCGCCACACGGCGGCCAACGTCGTGGGGGGGCAGTGCCGCCTGCTGACCGACTGTGTGGTCGACCTTGGGCAGACCGAGTACATGCTCCTGCCGCGCATGCTGGCGGTGGCCGAGTGCCTGTGGTCGACGGCCGACAAACTCAGTTGGCCCAACTTCCGCAAGAAGGTGGAACTACAAAAGGAGCGCCTGCACACCAAGGGGTACAACTATTGCGAGGGCTCGTTCACCCCGTTGTTCAAGGCCACGCGGGTCGACGACCAGACGATGAATATCTCCATTGAGACCGAGGTGCCCAATACCTATATATTCTATTCGCTCGACAGCCTGGCGCCGACACGCTACAGCAACATCTACCTCGGCCCCATCAACCTGCAACGCGGAACGCACATCAAGATACTGCCTGTGTACAAGGACATTGCAAGAGATTCTATATATGAATTTGTCATCAAATAACATAGAGCACCTGCTCACCACCAGCGACCCCGTGGCCATCGACGACCTCTTCGCCGAGGCATGCCGTGCACGCGACGAGGTCTATGGCCGCAAGGTGTTCATGCGCGGCCTGATAGAGGTAACCAGCCACTGCCGCAACAACTGCCTCTACTGCGGCCTGCGGCGCGATATGCGTTGCGCGCGCTACCGCCTCACGAAGGAGCAGATACTCGACTGCTGCCGCACGGGCTATGAGCTGGGCTTCCGCACCTTTGTGATGCAGGGCGGCGAGGATGCCTGGATGACCGACGAGAGGGTGTGCGACATCGTGCGCTCGGTGAAACAGGAGTTCCCCGACTGCGCCATCACCCTCTCGCTCGGCGAGCGCGGCCGCGAGAGTTTCGCGCGCCTCAAAGAGGCCGGCGCCGACCGCTACCTGCTGCGCCACGAGACGGCCGACGCCGCGCACTACGCCCTGCTGCACCCCGCGGAGATGCGCTTCGAGCACCGCATGCAGTGCCTGCAGGATTTGCGTGACCTGGGCTTCCAGGTGGGCTGCGGATTTATGGTGGGGTCGCCCGGGCAGAGCATCGAGACGTTGAAGAAGGACCTGGCGTTTATCGATGAGTTTCGCCCCGAGATGGTGGGCATAGGCCCCTTCATACCGGCCGACGGCACCCCCTTCGGGCATGAACCCGCCGGCAGCGTCGAACTGACGCTCCGCCTGCTGGCCATCATCCGTGTGATGCACCCCCACGTGCTGCTGCCGGCCACCTCGGCCCTCGGCACCATGCATCCCCAGGGGCGCGAGCGCGCCATCGGCGCCGGAGCCAACGTGGTGATGCCCAACCTCTCGCCGCGCGACACCCGCGCCCTCTACAGCATCTACAACAACAAACTCGCCACCGGCAGCGAGGCCGCCGAGAGCGCCGCCGACATCCGCGCCCGCATGGCCGCCATCGGCATGGAGGTGCCCACCGAACGCGGCGACTTTAAGAAATAATTGCCACGCCGATGCAATATTATCTCCATAATGTCGTTAACACAATATTTGGAATAAAATAAAATAATAAAAACAAGATATGATAGCAAAAGAACTACTCAATCCCCGCAGCATCGTCATTTGCGGTGCTTCGTCCGACATTCACAAGCCTGGCGGCAAGTCGCTGAAGAACCTGCTCGACAGCCCCTTCAAGGGCGAGGTCTACGCCGTCAACCCCAAAGAGACCGAGGTGCAGGGCGTGAAGTGCTACGCCAAGGTCGAGGACCTGCCGCAGGTTGACTGCGCCATCCTTTGCATCGCCGCCAAATTCTGCGCCCAGACGGTCGACGTGCTGGCCAAGGAAAAAGGCTGCAAGGGCTTCATTATCGTCAGCGCCGGCTTCTCGGAGGAGAACCACGAAGGTGCCGAAATCGAGAAGCACATTGTGGAGACCATCAACTCGGTGGGCGGCTCGCTCATCGGCCCCAACTGCACCGGCTTCCTCAACACCAACTATGCCGGCTGCTTCGACGCCCCCATCCCCGCCCTCGACCCCAAGGGTGTGGACTTCATTACCGGCAGCGGCGCCACCGCCGTGTTCATCAAGGAGTACGGCATGACCAACGGTCTGAAGTTCAACAGCGTGTGGGCCGTGGGTAACAGCGCACAGCTGGGTATCGAGGACGTGCTGGAGCACCTCGACGAGACCTTCAACCCCGAGACCTCCTCGCATGTCATCATGCTCTATATGGAGAAGGTGGGCGACCCGCAGCGCCTGCTCAAGCACAGCCGCAGCCTCATCAACAAGGGCTGCCATATCGCCGCCATCAAGAGCGGTGGCAGTGCCGCCGGCAGCCGCGCCGCCAGCAGCCATACCGGTGCCCTGGCCACCAACGACGCCGCTGTCGACGCCCTCTTCCGCAAGGCCGGCATCGTGCGCTGCCAGAACCGCCAGGAGCTGACCACCGTCAGCGCCGTATTCATGCACCCCGAGCTGAAAGGCAAGCGCTGCGCCGTCATCACCCATGCCGGCGGCCCCGCCGTGATGCTCACCGACGTGCTCTCCAACGGCGGCATGGAGGTGCCCAGCCTGAAGGACCATCCCGCCAGCCCCGCCCTGCTGGAGAAACTCTTCGGCGGCAGCTCCGTGGGCAACCCCATCGACTTCCTTGCCACCGGCACCGCCGAGCAGCTCGGATATATCATCGACACCGTTGAGAACGAGTATGACGACATCGACTTCTCGGTGGTCATCTTCGGCTCGCCCGGCCTCTTCTCCAACAAGGAGGTCTACGACCTGCTGGACCAGAAGATGAAGACCTGCAAGAAACCCATCTTCCCCGTGCTGCCCAGCATCATCAACGTCAAGGAAGAAATCGAGGAATTCATCGCCAAGGGCCGCATCAACTTCCCCGAGGAGTGTGTGCTCGGCAACGCCATCTGCAAGGTGTACCACACCCCCAAGCCGCAGCCTGAGAAGGTGGAGCAGCCTGCCATCGACGTGGCCCGCATCCGCAAGACCATCGACCGCTGCAAGGACGGCTACATGGAGATCAGCGACTACAACGAGCTGCTCGATGCCGCCGGCATCAGCCGCAAGAAGAGCGTCGAGGTGAGCAAAAAGGAGGACGCCCTGGCCTTCGCCAAGGAGGTGGGCTGCTCGAAGGATGTGCCCCTCGTGATGAAGGTCGTCGGCCCGCTGCACAAGAGCGATGTGGGCGGCGTAACCCTCGGTGTGAAGGACCTCGACACCGTGGCCAAGGAGTTCGACCGCCTCATCGTCATCCCCGAGACCTATGCCGTGGAGATGTACCCCATGCTGGACGGTATCGACGTATACATCGGCGCCATCCGCGACGAGAAGTTCGGCCACCAGATATTCTTCGGCCTGGGCGGCATCTTTATCGAGGTGCTGAAGGACGTGCAGAGCGCCCTGGCCCCCATCACCGCCGCCGAAGCCAAGGAGATGCTCATGCAGCTCAAGGGTTACAAGATACTGGAAGGTGTGCGTGGCCAGGAGGGTGTCAACCTCGACCTCTATGCCGACCAGGTGGCCCGTGTCAGCGCCCTGGTGCAGGCCGCGCCCGAGATTGCCGAGATGGACCTCAACCCGCTGCTCGGCAACCCGCGCTACGTTACCGCCGTCGACGCCCGTATCCGTCTGGAGAAGTAGCGCTCCGGCAGGATAATCTACAACAGAGGGTCCCCCCAATGCATCGGGGGGACCCTCCTGTTTGTTGCGGATAGGGTCAGTATTGCTCCTTCTCGTTGGGGAAGTCGCCGGACTTTACGTCGGAGATGTAGTGGCGGATGGCGTTGGAGATGTCCTCGCCGAAGGTGCCGTAGGTGCGCAGGTAGCGGGGCTTGAACTGCTGTGTGATGCCGAGCATGTCCTGCAGTACGAGCACCTGCCCGTTGGTGTGGGGGCCGGCGCCGATGCCGATGGTGGGGATTTTGAGGGTGTCGGTAACCTGGGCGGCCAGTGCGGCGGGTATCTTCTCGATGACGATGGCGAAGCATCCGGCCTCCTGCAGGATGAGGGCGTCGCGCTTGAGGCGGTCGGCCTCCTCGTCGTCGGTGGCGCGGACGGCGTAGGTGCCGAACTTGTTGATGCTCTGCGGGGTGAGTCCGAGGTGCCCCATGACGGGTATGCCGGCGGAGAGGATGCGCTGGACGGACTCGAGGATTTCCTCGCCGCCTTCCATCTTGATGGCGTCGGCGCCGGTCTCCTTCATGATACGTATGGCAGAGGCGAGGGCCTGCTTGGAGTTGCCCTGGTAGGTGCCGAAGGGCATGTCGACCACCACCAGCGCGCGGCTGACGGCACGCACCACCGAGGTGGCGTAGATGATAATCTCGTCGAGGGTGATGGGGAGGGTGGTTTTATGGCCCTGCATGACGTTGGCGGCGGAGTCGCCGACCAGGATGACGTCGATTTTGGCTGCTTCGACCAGCGAGGCCATCGAGTAGTCGTAGGCGGTGATCATGGCAATCTTCTTGTCATGCACCTTCATGTTCTGCAGCACTTTGGTGGTAACTTTCGTTACGTCGGTCTGTAAGTATCCCATTGGGAATTTGAAAATTGAGAGTTGGAAATTGAAACTTGTAACTTAATCTATAATCTCGTCGGGGTTTTCCGGCCGGCGCCCCTCGGTGGCGGGCGTGAAGTCCTCCTCCTGTTCGGGGGCGATGCGGAAGAGGGCGCGGAAGGGTTTCTTCAGCTCGTAGTCGCCACGCTTGTCGACGCGGTAGGGCACGTAGTGGCGCTTGCCCACGGTGAAGGCCGATGCCTCGGTGGGGCTGTCGGTGGGGTAGAAGTATTTCTTCAGCTCGTCCTCCTGGATGCGCTTGCCGAGGTAGATGGTGTCGAGCTGCGACACGTTGAGGGGCGCCTGCAGCATGAGGGCACCCTTGCCGGGCATCTTGCGGGTGGGGAGGGCTTTGTATTCGATGCCGCGCGAGGTCTTCACCTTGGCGAAGAAGCGCAGTTTGGCGTCGATCATCTCCTGTGTGGCGGGGACGCGGACGTAGATGGAGTCCTTTTGGTCGACCTCGCACTCGCCGGGCTGGCGCGAGAAGTTGCTGGTGATGACGATGTATCCGGCGTTGACCAGCACCTGCTTGGCGTGGGGTATGAGGCGGTATTGCTCCACGATTTCGCGGTAGCCGAGGTGGTCGTCGATTTTCACTCGGATGTCCTCCGGGCAGGTGTCCTTGGTGCCTTCGAGGGTGTAGACCGAGCCGCGGGCGAGGAAGAGCTGGGCGTAGTAGCCGCGCACCAGGCTGTCCTCCGAGGGGGTGAAGCATCCGCGGGCGGTGCCGAGGCACTCGTCGGGGTCGTGGCGGAAGGTTACGAGGACACTGTTGCGCAGGGGTATGCTCTTGTTGAGCAGCTGGCGCGCCTCGGGTAGCTGGGCGCAGTCGTAGACCTCGGTGGCGGTGGGCACCTCGTAGCGCAGCACCTCGGTGGTGTCGCCGTGGCACGAGCAGTGGATCGGGTTGCGGGCGTAGCGGATGGGGAAGGGGGCGCGGCAGCGGCTGGAGAAATACTTCAGCACGGCATCGGCGCGCTGGCGGCCCTGCTGCTCGTCGTCGCCGGCATAGCTCTCGACGAGCATCGTGTAGTAGCGCGGGTTTTCGAGGTCGAAGGCGATACGGTAGGCCGAGTCCAGCAGGTCGAGGTCGGCCTCGCGGTAGGTGGTTTCGTCGCCGTCGTAGGTGAGCAGCAGGCAGAAACGCTCGGGATTGACGAGGGCTTTCTGCAGGTTTTTGACGGGTTTGGCGCTCGGAATGTACAGCCCCGACTGGGCCCGCAGGCCGATTGCAGCGGCCAACAGCAGCGCCAACACCGCGACTGCACGCCGCAGCGCGCTGACACTCACTCTATTGCACAGTATACTATACATATATACAGGTACCACAATTAAAATGCAAAAGTAAACAAAAAAACTGACTCCGTGAAAAAAAAATGACACTTTTTGTTGCTACATAAACGGCTGATTTCCAGCGAACGGTAGGCTATAGGTTTTGCCCCTCTTAATACTTCCTAGGGGAACGCGTGCAATATTCTGCTGGGGTCGGCGTTATCTTTAGGTCGGCGAATTTTGCGAATTAAGCGAATTAATTCAATACACAGTAAATCAAACAAATTCGTAAAATTCGCATAATTCGCCGACAGAAAGAAAATAAGCAGTTCGGCGAATTATGCTAATTAAGCGAAATAATTTAATGCGCAGTAAATCAACATAATTCGCATAATTCGTTTAATTCGCCGACAGAAAGAAAATAAGCAGTTCGGCGAATTATGCTAATTAAGCGAATTAATTTAATGCGCAGTAAATCAAGTAAATTCGTAAAATTCGCATAATTCGTCGACAGAAAGAAAATAAGCAGTAAGATGGCGAAATTGGAAATGGGCATACTGGGCGGCTTCAGCGGCCGCGTGGGCACCGTGGTGGGGTATCACCGGCGCGGGGCCTGGTTCGTGCGTGCCTATCAGCCGCATATAAAGGACAGGAAATCAGCGGCCCAGCTGGAGCAGCGGTCGAGGTTCAAGGCGATGATCCAGTTCGCCTCGCCGGCCACGCCGGTGCTGCGCGTGGGGCTGCGCAGGGTGGCCGCCGACCGGCAGATTACCGAAGGGAATGCTTTCTTGAAAATCAATAAGGAGTGTTTTCCTAGAGAATCTAGAAATTCTAGAAATACTAGAGAATCTAGAAATACTAGAGAATCTAGAAATTCTAGAGCCATTGACTATCCCTGCCTGCAGTTCTCGCTGGGCTCTTTGGCAGCGCCTGCGGCGCTGCAATATGCTGTGGACGAGGGCGGTGCATTGACGGTGCGGTGGTCGGCCAGGGGCGGACGGCTCACGGACCGCATACATATTTATATATACTGCCCGGCGGCCATGACAGGTATCGCCCTGCAGGGCGAGCGCGGACGGTACGGATTGCAAGCGCTTTTGCCACAGGACTTTGTCAGTGCCGACCTGCACCTGTGGGCCTTCGCCGAGGGGGCGAATGGCGAGGTGTCGGAGACGGCCTATGGCAGTGAGACGCTAGTCACGGAGCAGGTCGGTGATAATCTGGTCGGTGGAGATGCCTTCGGCTTCGGCGAAGTAGTTGCGGACGAGGCGGTGGCGGAGCACGTTGTGGGCCACGGCGCGGACGTCCTCGGCGTCGGGCGAGTACTTGCCGTGCAGGGCGGCATAGGTGCGGGCGCCGACGATGAGGTACTGCGAGGCGCGCGGGCCGGCACCCCATGAGATATACTTTTGGGAATTTTGAATTTTGAATTTTGAATTTTGAATTTCTTGTCCATCGACCTGCACGGGGCGGGTGGCGGCAACTAGGCGGACGGCGTATTCGACCACGTTGTCGGCCACGGGCATGCGGCGTATGGCCTCCTGGAAGGCGATGATGTCGTCGGCCGAGAGGATGCGCTGCACCTGGGCGGTGGGGGCCACGGTGGTCTGCTTGACGATGGAGACCTCCTCGTCGAAGGAGGGGTAGTCGAGCCGGACGTTGAACATGAAACGGTCGAGCTGTGCCTCGGGCAGGGGGTAGGTGCCTTCCTGCTCGATGGGGTTCTGTGTGGCCAGCACGAAGAAGGGCGAGGGGAGGGGATAGGAGGTGCCGCTGACGGTTACGCGGCGTTCCTGCATGGCTTCGAGCAGGGCGGCCTGGGTCTTGGGCGGCGTGCGGTTGATCTCGTCGGCCAGCACGATGCCGGCGAAGACGGGACCCTGTATGAACTTGAAGTTGCGCTCGCGGTCGAGGATTTCGGAGCCGGTGATGTCGGACGGCATGAGGTCGGGCGTGAACTGTATGCGGCTGAAGGAGAGGCCGAGGGTCTGGGCCAGGGTGTTGACCATGAGGGTCTTGGCCAGGCCGGGCACGCCGAGCAGGAGGCAGTGGCCGCCGGAGAAGACGGAGAGGAGGAGGGAGTCGACGGCCTCGTGCTGGCCGACGATGACTTTGGCGATTTCCTGCTTGAGGGCGGTGTATTTTTCGACCAGGAGGTCGAGTTGCTGTTTGTCTGACATTTACTGGATGTTTTTGAAGACGCAGTCTTTGTACGGGTCGGCGAGGTGGATGTAGGTGTTCGAGAGCTGGCGCTTGGCCCACTTCTGGAGGTGTCGCTGCTTGGCGGCGGCGAGGGCGGCGTTCATGATGTTGTCGTAGTCGTCGGTGAGGTTGGCCTTGTGGGCGGGATGCTTTTTGTTGAGGCGCACGATGCGGTAGGCGTCGCGCTGCTCGTCGGTCTTGGCGGGCACGGCGTTGCTGATGCGGCCTTCGTCCATGCCGGTGATGCCGACATTGTAGTAGAGCTCGTCGATGAGGGTCTTGTCGAGGCGGCCGCTGCCGTCGTTGGGGTTGGTGACGGTGCCGCCCTGCTTGGCGTTGGCGGCGGTGCTGTGGAGTCGTGCGGCCTCCTCGAAGGAGATGCTGCCGTTGCGGATTTCGGCCGCGAGGCTGTCGAGCTTGACGCGGGCGCGCAGCAGGTCGTCGGACGACACCTTGGGCACCAGCAGTATGTGGCGTGCGTTGAGCATGTTGCCGCGGCGCTCGATGAGTTGGATGATGTGGAAGCCGAACTTGGTCTCGACGATGGGCGACACCTCGCCGGGCTTGAGCGCGAAGGCGGCGGCCTCGAACTCGCCCACCATTTCGCCACGCGAGAAGAAGCCCAGCTCGCCGCCTTGCTTGGCGGAGCCGGGGTCCTGCGAGTAGAGGGTGGCCAGCATGGAGAATTTCTCGCCCTTGACGACGCGCTCGCGCAGGGAGGCGAGCTCGGCGCGCACGCGGTCGCGCTCGGCCTCGGTGATGGCAGGCTCGATGACAATCTCGGAGAGCTCGTAGCGTTCCGGCATCATGGGCAGGCTGTCGGCGGGCAGCGAGTGGAAGAACTCGGTAACCTCGGCCGGCGTAACCTTCACACCCTCGGTGAGTTGGTATTCCACGCGGCGGCTGAGGAGGTTGTTGCGTATCATGCGCTCGTACTGCTCCTTGAGCTCGTCGTAGGCGAAGCCCGTGGCCTCGCGCAGGGCCTCCTTGGAGCCGTACTGGCGGAGGTCGTTCTTGAGGTAGTAGTCGACGTACTGCTTCACGTCGTCGTCCGACACCTCGACACTGTCCACCTCGCCCTTGTGAATCATCAGCTGGGCGAGCACCAGGTTCTCGAGGATGGCGCAGCGGGTCTCGGCCTCGTTGCCGACGCTCTGCTTGAGACGCATCTGGGCTACGGAGCGGTCGATGTCGGAATACTTGATGATGTTGCGCCCCACCACGGCGGCGACACCGTCGACGAGGGTGCCGTTCTGGGCGCTGGCGCCGGCGGTGGCGGCGAGCAGGAGGAGGGCGAGGATGGTTTTCTTCATATCAGTGTTATGTTAGATGTTCTTTTTTACATGGCCGCCACGCTCGGCCTCGGCCAGGAGGTCGGCATGGAGCCGGTCGATGATTTCGTTCTTGCGGCGGTTGAGGAGGATGGAGCGTATGTTGTCCACCTGCAGCTCGAGGGGCGACTCGTCGTCGCTTACCTTGAAGTCGAGGATGCGGACGCAGTAGGCCAGCGAGTCGTCGGTGAGGTTGACAGTGCGGTTCTGGCGTAGGAAGAGCTGCTCGTTGTAGGTGGTGATGGGGACGGCGCTCTGCAGGGCGTAGAAGGGCAGCCAGACGGTGGCGTCGTAGTAGCCCTTCAGGCCGTGGCGCGAGGCGGTCTCCTCGAGCTCCACCACGTCGCGCTCGGCAAAGGCCGGCCGCGAGACGATGGAGCGCACCTTGGCCAGGGCGGGCGACTTGCGGGGCACCGTAACGTAGACCGCCTTGACGATGCTGGCCTTCAGGCGGAAGTCGGAGCGGTGGTCGTCGTAGTACTGGCGGATTTGGGCAGCGGTAACGTGGGTGTCCAGCAGCTGGTCCACAATCTGGCGCTCGTAGGCGTAGGTCAGCAGGCTGTTGCGGTAGTCCTGCAGCTCGCGGGTGAAGTCGGCCTCGACATTCTTCTCGGCCTTGGTCAGCAGGACGGCCTGTCGCACCCACTGGTCGACGTAGTTGGCCACCACCAGGGCGCTGTCCTCGGGAGCCATCCCCTCGGGCACCAGCCCCTTGAGGTCGGACATGTGCAACTCACGGCCGTAGACGCTGGCCACCACGGGCGATGTCTCCGGCTGGCGCGAGCAGGAACCGAGCGCGAGCAGAAGCAGCAGGCTAGTAGCTAATCTTGCGGACGGCATCGTAGTTGATAGAGACGTTGTATTTGCTGCGGAGCTCTTTCATCAGTTTCTGCTCCACCTCGTTCTGCCAGGCGTTGAGGTAGTAGCCGCGGGCTTCCATCTGCTCCTTGAGCATGGGAGGCAGCACCTCTTCGACCACCATCACGCGGTAGCCTTTGCCCTCGGGCACACAGTAGACGCCTTGAGCCCACTGGTCGTCGGTGAGCAGCTCCTGTCGGGTCTGCTCCACCACGTCGAGCGTGTGGCTGACGGGATCCTGTCCGGTGCAAGCCTTGCTGTCCACCTTGGCCAGCAGGGCCTCCTTGATTTCGCGGGAGGATTTGTTTTTCTTGGCGAGCTTGCGGACCAGCTTGACGGCCTTGTCGGAGCGGAGGCAGTCGGAGGAGGCCACATGGAACGACAACACGCGCGCACGTGTACGCCAAAAATAAATGGAGTCTTCGGGCAGGTCCATGCGCTTGGTGCGGCTCTCGCGGGCATAGAAGTCGGCGAAGCCCACCGTGTCGTAGATGGCCTTGGACCAGATCATCTTGTCGTTGTAGTTGAAAATCATGAGGCCGTTGCGGTAGTCCTCCACCAGGTCGGCGAAATCGGGGTTCTCAATCTCGATCTGGGTGTCGGCATAGGCGATGGTAACGCTGTCGATGAACTGCTCATAGTATCGGCGCACCGCGTCGGCATAGGGTTCGTGGCGTGTGGGGCGCTGGTTGCGGCGGATAAAGCGTGCGAAGTCGAGGTTGTTGTAGTCTTGGGAAGGTGTGTGCACGAGTGGACGGAGGTCGTGGATTTGGTCGACTCTGAAGCGCCAGAGGTCGCGGAAGATGGAGTCGTTCATGAGCGACACCATCTCGTCGAGCGAAGCCTGCATCTGCACCGGCTGCTGTTTTTTGCGGCCCTTCTTGGCCGGTTGGGGCACGGGGGTAACGGTGTAGTCGATGATGCCGTACTTCTTGCGGGCGCTCTGGACGAAGGACTTGCGCGATTCTTCGCCGCGCGGGTCGCGGGAGAGACGTTGTTTGTAGTAGGGAATCATGGATTGGAAGTCGGGGAGGGTGTCCTTCTTGACGAGGCGTATGATATGCCATCCGTAGCGCGTGAGGAAGGGCTTGGAAATCTCGCCCTCGCGGAGGTTGCTGAGGGTCTTGATGTATTCGTGCGGAAGCTGGTTGAGCGGGGCGTCGTTGATGTAGCCGCCGGACATGGAGGTGGTGTGGTCGTCGCTCTCGCGGGCCACCATGTCGAAGGAGGTGCCGTTTTGAAGGCGTTCGTAAATCAGGGCGATTTCGTTCGGGTTCTCGGTGTTGCGCTTCCAGATATGCTGGAAGGTGGCTTTGCCGTAGTACTCCACCTTGTCGATGAGCTTGATGACGTGGTAGCCGTAGCGCGAGCGGACGGGCTTGCTGATTTCGCCCACCTGGAGGGCGTAGGCTGCGCACTCGAAGGGGTAGACCATGTTGAACGAGGAGAAGTAGGAGAGCTCGCCCTCATAGGGGTTGGGCTTGGCATTGGGATTTTCTCGCAGCACCTGGTCGTGGGCCAGGGCGAAGAAGTTCTCGCCGGCAATGGCGTGGCGGTAGAGATACATGGCGCGGCCATAGGCTTGCAGGGTGTCTTCGGGCGCGGCGTTGGGGCTGACTTTGACCAGAATGTGGGCTGCGTGCAGGGCGTAGCGGTTGCGTTCGTAGGCTTCGCGGAGGATGCCCATGAGCATGGCCGAGTCAATCAGGTAGGGGGCGGCCAGCTCCTTGCGGTAGCGCGCCAGCTCCTTGCGCAGGTCGGCCGAGGTGTCGAGTCCCATCGACTTGGCGTCGATTACCTTGGCGCGGAAGTTGGCGTAGAGCTCCACATACTCGTCGAGGGCCTGGCGCTTCTCCTGTTCGGTGGCGTTGGGTTTGGCGACAAGCTTGTCGCCGACCGACTGCATGAAGTTCTGCATGAACTCGGCCTGGCGCACCTCCTGGCCGGCCACGCGGATTATGACGGGGTCTGCCTGGGCGCGGAGAGACGAGGTGTGGAAAGTGAAGAGTGAAAATATGGCTGCCGCCAGGAGTGTTTTCTTGGATTTCATGGTGCCGTTTCTACTTGACTACTGACTACTTGACTACTGGGTGCAGGAAACTTATCTGCTATAGTTGGGTGCTTCGCGGGTGATGGCGATGTCGTGGGGATGGCTTTCGGTGCGGCCGGCATCGGTGATGCGGATGAACTTGGCCTTCTGCAGGTCGCCGATGGTGCGGGAGCCGGTGTAGCCCATGCCGGCCTTCAGGCCGCCCACCATCTGGTAGAGCACCTCGGCGAGGGTGCCTTTGTAGGGCACGCGGCCGACGACGCCTTCGGGAACGAGCTTCTTGACGTCGGTCTCCTTGTCCTGGAAGTAGCGGTCCTTGGAGCCGCTCTGCATGGCTTCGAGCGAGCCCATGCCGCGGTAGGACTTGAATTTGCGGCCTTCGAAGATGATGGTCTCGCCGGGAGCCTCTTCGACGCCGGCCACGAGCGAGCCGACCATGACCGAGCTGGCGCCGGCGGCCAGTGCCTTGACGATGTCGCCGCTGTAGCGCACGCCGCCGTCGGCGATGACGGGCACATCGTAGCCGTTCTGCTTGAGGGCGCCGCAGACTTCGCAGATGGCGGTGAGCTGGGGCACGCCGATGCCGGCCACGATGCGTGTGGAGCAGATGGAGCCCGGGCCGATGCCCACCTTGATGGCGTCGGCGCCGGCCTCGGCCAGCATCAGGGCGGCCTCGCCGGTGGCGATGTTGCCTACCACCACGTCGATGTTCTTGAACTTGGCCTTGACCTGCTTCAGGGCCTCGACCACGCGGACGGAGTGGCCGTGGGCGGTGTCGATGACGATGGCGTCGGCGCCGGCCTTGACCAGTGCAGCGACACGCTCCATCATGTCGGGCGTGATGCCCACGCCGGCGGCCACGCGGAGGCGGCCGTTCTGGTCCTTGCAGGCGTCGGGGCGTTCCTTGGTCTTGATGATGTCGCGATAGGTAATCAGACCCACGAACTGGCCTTTGGCGTTGACCACGGGCAGTTTCTCAATCTTGTGCTGCTGCAGTATCTCGGTGGCCTCGGCGAAGGTGGTCCCCTCGCGGGTGGTGATGAGGTCGGTGATCATGATCTCACTCAGCGGGCGCTCCATGTTGCGCTCGAAGCGGAGGTCGCGGTTGGTAACCATGCCGATGAGCTTTTTCTTGCCGTCGACGATGGGTATGCCGCCGATGCCGTACTCGGCCATGAGCTGCATGGCATCCTTCACCTTGGCCTCTTTCGAGAGGGTGATGGGGTCGATGATCATGCCGTTCTCGGCACGCTTCACCTTGCGCACCTCGTTGGCCTGGCGCTCGACGGGCATGTTCTTGTGCAGCACACCGATGCCGCCTTCCTGCGCCATGCCGATGGCCATGGCGGCCTCGGTTACGGTGTCCATGGCGGCCGACACCAGCGGGGTGTTCAGGGCGATGTTCTTGGAAAAACGGGAGGCTACGGTAACCTCGCGGGGCAGGATTTCGGAATAGGCGGGCACGAGCAGCACGTCGTCATACGTGAGGCCTTCGCCGATGAATTTGGTGGTGTCTGTATACATATTAGCGCTGTTTTTACAAGTGAATTAATTTGCAAAAATACAACTTTTTTCCGACATGGCGAGGAAAATTATCAACATCGGTCCCTAATCGCTGATAATCAGCAAGAAAAAATATCAGCGAGCAGGTGCATGATTTTTTGAAAATTTCTTGGAAAACGGGCTGTTTTTATTGGTGTGCAATTGGCTGGAAATCAGAAGTGAGTAAGTTATAGGTTTTGCCTCTCTTAATCCTCTCGAGGGCCATGGGAGGGGGGTGGGGTGGGATTGGGTTGCGGTCTCCGGATTTTTTAGTATCTTTGCACTCGGAATTTCTGCCACGGAAAAGGTATGGAAATCGCATTGTCAGGACATTACGGCTACCGCCGGCTGCTGAAGTCGGCCTTGCCGAGCGTCGCCATGGTGCTTATCACGTCGATTTACATCATGGTGGACGGCTTTTTTGTGTCGCGTTTTACGGGCAAGACGGGCTTTGCGGCCATCACTTTGATGTGGCCCGCCATCATGCTGCTGGCCGCCTTGGGCCAGATGGTGGGAAGCGGCGGCGCGGCGCTGGTGGCCAAAATCAAGGGCGAGGGGTATGTGGGCAAGGCCAACCGCGTGTTTACCATGCTGGTGCGTTTCACGGCGGTGGTGGGGTTCCTCAGCGGAGCCCTCTTCGGGGTGTTCGCCCCGACCATTGCCCGCTGGCTGGGTGCCGACGGGCCGATGATGCACGAGTGCGTGGTCTACAGTCGCATCTGTATGGCCGGCATGCCTTTCTTCGCGATGCAGATGGCCTTCCAGTCTTTCTATATGGCTGCCGAGCGGCCGCAGCTGGGCACGGTGATGAGTGTGTTGTGCGGTGTGGTGAATATCGCGCTGGATGCGCTCTTTGTATGGGGCTTGGGCTGGGGTGTGGCGGGCGCGGCATGGGCCACCATGCTGTCGCAGGTGGTGGGCGGGTTGTTCCCGGTCATCTACTTCGGTTCCAGCCGGCTGAACCGTGGCACCCTCAGCCTTGTGCCGGGCACGAAGATGCTGTGGCCCTATGTCGGCAAGGCTTGCAGCAACGGACTGTCGGAGTATGTCAGCAGTATTTCGATGAGTATCGTCAGCATCTGCTACAACCTGCAGCTGATGCACCTCTACGGCGAGGACGGCGTGGCGGCCTACGGCATTCTGATGTACATCGCCTTTGTCTACGCGGCCATCTTCATCGGCTACAACCTGGCACTGACGCCCATCGTCGGCTACCACTATGGTGCCCGCGACGTGGGCGAGCAGCGGTCGCTGCTGCGTAAGTCGCTGGTTGTGATAGGTGTGGCCGGGGTTGCAATGACGCTCATAGCCGAACTCTTCAGCGCTCCGCTGGCGCATGTCTTCGTGGGCTACGATGCCGACCTCACCGCCTTGACCACCAAGGCGATACGTATCTATATGCTTTGTTTCCTTATCTGCGGCTGGAGCATGTTCGCCTCGGCGCTCTTCACGGGACTGCAGAACGGCGTGGTGAGTGCCGTGGCGGCCTTCGCGCGCTCGATGGTGTTCGAGCTGGGCTGTGTCTGGCTGCTGCCCCTGCTATGGGGTGCCGACGGCATCTGGTGGGCGGTCAACGTGGCCGAGGTGCTCACCCTGCTGCTCTGTGCCTGGCTGGTATGGCGCTACGCCCCGCAGCTGGTGCGACCCCGACACGGAAAATGAATGCTGCCTTTTGTCGGGGGCGCCGATACCGCGGGTAGTGAGCGGTAGGCTTCAGAGGTCAACGTATTTTAGGTTCTCCACCAGGTCGCTGGCGATGAGGGAGGCTTCGGATTGGCGGGTGGTGGCGCAGTCGCCGCTCTCGCCGTGTATGCGGACCCCGGTGCAGGCTACCTGGAAGGGGTCGGGGTTGCGCCACTGCTGTGCGGCGAGGCCGAGGAGGATGCCGGTGAGCACGTCGCCGCTGCCTGCGGTGGCCATGCCTGCGTTGCCGGTGAAGTTGGTGTAGATTTCGCCGTCAGGGGCATAGACGTGGGTGTGGTGCCCTTTGAAGACGAGGACGATGTTGTTTATGGTGGCTACCTTTTGCGGGTTGTAGTGGCGGAAAAGGCGTTCGTATTCGCCGGCATGGGGCGTGAGGATGGGCGCCAGGCGTCCGACGAAGGGCTTGGCTTTCCAGAAGTCGGGCATGTGGAGGGCGATGATGTTGAGCGCATCGGCGTCGAGGATGAGCTGCTGCGCGGGTGAAGCGTGGTGGATGATGGTTTTCAGTACGTTGATTGTACTAGGGTGAGTGCCTATCCCCGGGCCGATGGCGATGGCGTTGTAGCGTTTCATCTGGTTGGGGGTGATGTTGGTGATGCGTTCATTGCAGTTGTCGGGGACGGTCATCGCTTCGGGGCAGGCCACCTGCATGGGTGTGATGCATTTTTTGGGCAGCAGGGCGGTGAGCAGTCCGCATCCGGCGCGCATGGCGGCCCTGGCGGCGAGGATGGCGCAGCCCATGCAGCCAAACTGGCCGGCGACGAGGAGGGCGTGGCCGTAGTCGTATTTGTTGGTTTCGGGGTTTCTCATGACCAAGATAACGCGGAGTATGGAAAATTATTGTGCGAGACGGAAGCTGGGGTTTTCTAGGGGAATGGTAGGGGAACGGTAGGGGAATACAAAGGCACTGGAAGGATATGGAAGCTTATGGTACAATGATGGAAAAACAGGGGGCTCTTTTCTGTGTCGTGGCCAGCGTTACAATGTTAATTTAATTTGCAGATTGTTGATAGTGAGTTGTTTGCAAAGTTCGTTTGGCAAAGTGGGAAAAAAGTTGTATCTTTGCAAATTCACCTATTATATATTTACTCATTATTTATTGACGATGGACAGTATGTACAAGACTTTCAAGGAGAGCGTGAAGACAATCACGCGCTACTATATGCTGCTGGTCGAGGAGACGAAGTCGAGCCGCCTGGTGGGAAGCACCAACGAGTGGGTGCTGGACAACTACTACCAGGTGAGCGAGCAGGAGAAGGTGCTGCGCGAGGAGTTGAAGGGGCTCGAAAGCCGCCGTTCGGGGGTGGGGAGCCGCAGGCTGGAGACGCTGTGGAAGTTGCTCGAGGGCTACCTGCGCCGCAGCCACTTCGCTGTCGACAAAGTATTGCTGTTCAGGTATTTGAGCCAGGTGCAGGTAACGCAGAAGGACTATTTGAGCTATCCCGAGGTCTATGCCCTCACACCCATCGTCAAAACCCTCTTGCTCAAGGAACTGGCCGACCTGTGCGGCGAGTTGGAACGCCAGCAGGCTTACCGCTACTCGCCCACCGACAAGAGCCAGGCCGATATGGAATACCTGGGCGTTGCCGCACGGCATAACCTGCTGATGATGAACATCTTCAACTCGTTGAAGAAGATGGCCAAGCTGCCGGTGGCCGAGTTGGTGGATGCCGTCAGCTTCTCCGAGCGCATGCTCAAGGCCGAGAAGGCGGGCATGTACGACCAGATGCAGGACAAGACCAAGGAGGACTACCGCGACCAGGTGGCGCGCCTCTGCCGCAAGCAGAAGGTGAAGGAACACGACCTGGTGGAGGCGTTGCTTGCCGCCGCCGACGCGAAGGGCGAGCACGTGGGATGGCAGCTCTTCCCGCCCAAGCGGTGGAAGGCCCGGGCGCACAGCTATGTGTGGATTGTGGTGCTGGCCACTGCGGCGCTGGCGGGACTGGTGGCGGGTGCCGCCGAGGAGTTTTCTATTTTCAATATTCATTTTTTTATTCTGGCATTGCTGCTTCTGGTGCCGATGAGCCAGGTGGTCATCGACCTTTTCAACTGGCTGCTCGGCAAGCTGCACAAGCCGGTGGGCACCTTCAAGCTGAAGTTCAAGGAGGGCCTCATCCCCGATGAGTACGCCACCATGGTCATCATGCCCACCATCCTGAAAAACAAGGAGAAGACCGTCGAGTTGCTGGAGCAGCTCGAAGTGTACTACCTCTCGAACATCAACCGTGGCGAGGGCAGGGTGGACGGCGGCCACCAGGCTGCTGCCGGCGGGCAGAACCTATACTACACGCTCGTCGGCGACGCGGCCTCCCACGCCGAGGCCGATGCGCCGTGGGACGACGAGGTGGCGGGCGCCGGCCTTGCGAAAGTCAGGGAACTCAACGAGAAGTACGGCGCACCGATATTCAACTTCGTCTACCGCCGTCGCGCCTGGAGCGAGGGCGAGCGCACCTGGCTGGGCCACGAGCGCAAGCGCGGTGCCATACTCCACTTCAACGACCTGCTGCTGGGCAACACCTCGGAGGAGGACCGGCAGAAGCGCTTCCGCTGCGAGACCATCACGGAGTGGAAAGTGCAAAGCGGAAAGGGGAAGGCAGGGCTGCCGCAGGCAGATGGTACAACCACACCCATCAAGTTTATCATCACATTGGACACCGACACCGAGCTGGTGCTCTACTCGGCGCAGAAGCTTGTCGGCGCCATGGCCCACCCGCTGAACCGCGCCCGGCTGTCGAAAGACGGCCGTAGGGTGGACGGCGGCTATGGCATCATGCAGCCCCGTGTCAACGTGGATGTCGAGGTTACCAACAAGAGCCGCTACGCCCAACTCATGGCCGGTCTGGGCGGATTGGACGTCTATACCACCGCCAGCTTCGAACTCTACCAGGACATCTTCAACGAGGGTTCCTTCTGCGGCAAGGGCATCTATGACCTGCGTGTCTTCCAGCAGGTGCTGGGGGGAGCGTTCCCCGAGAACCTCATCCTCAGCCACGACCTGCTCGAGGGGTGCCATATCCGCTGCGGCCTCATCAACGACGTGGAGCTCTTCGACGACAACCCATCCAACTACATCGACGACGCCAAGCGCCACCATCGCTGGACGCGTGGCGACTGGCAAATCATCTCGTGGCTGAAGAACACCGTCCGCAACGAGCGAGGCGAAAAGGTCAGGAACCAGGTTAACACCATAGGCCGCTGGAAGATATTCGACAACCTGCGCCGCTCGGTGCTGAGCCTGGCGGTGCTGCTGATGATAGTGGCGGGCTTTGCTGCCAGGATGCCGCTGCTGGCCGTGGTGCTGGCGTTGGTGGTGGTGGCCAGCCCCATCGTATTCTTCATCGTTGGGCAGGTTACCAAGGTGCCGAACCTGGGACGGCATTACAAGTACTACATGACCCTCATGCGCGGATTCCGCGTGATAGCCTACCGCTCGCTGGTACAGTTCGCCCTGCTGCCCAAGGAGGCGCTGATGTACACCGACGCGCTGGTGCGCGCCTGCTACCGCATGTGGTTCTCCCACCGCGACCTGCTGGCCTGGATCACCAGCGACGAGGCCGCCAAGAGCACCAAGGGCACCCTGGGCGACTACATCGGCAAGTTCTGGTTCAACTATGTGGCGGCATCGGCGGTGCTCGCCTTGGCGATTGTGCTCTATCCGATGAACATTGCCGCCCATGTCGCCGCACTGTTCTGCTTCGTCACGTGGGTCAGCGCGCCGCTGCTGATGTACTGGCTGGGCAATAAGTTCCCGCAGGAGAAGCGAAGCCTCAACGAGAAAGAGGCCGCCGAGGTGCGCCGGCTGGCACAGGACACGTGGCATTTTTTCGACACCCTCCTCACCGAGGACAACCACTGGCTCATCCCCGACAACTACCAGCTGGGGCGCGAGCCGTTGACCGACTACAAGACCTCGCCCACCAACATCGGCTATTCGCTCACCGCCCTCATCTCGGCTGCCGAGCTGGGCTTCATCACACACGCCGACGCCCTGCGCCGGATGGAACATGTCGTCGACACCGTGATGCAGCTGGAGAAGTGGAACGGACACCTCTTCAACTGGTACAGCGTGGAGACACTGAAGGCCCTGCCCAACTTCTTCATCAGCACCTGCGACAGCGGCAACTTCGTGGCCTGCCTCTATACGGTGAAAGGCTACCTCTCCGACAAGGAAGAGGCCGAGTCGCTGTCGGCCAAGGTGCAGCGCCTCATCGACCAGACCGACTTCTCCAAGCTTTACAATCCCGAACTGGACGTGTTCAGCATCGGCTACGACACCACCAACTACACCCTGCTGCCCTACCACTACAACAACTTCGCCTCCGAGGCGCGCCTCACCAGCTTCCTCACCATCGCCCAGGGCGACGCGCCCTACAAGCACTGGTTCTGCCTCGACAAGACGTTGGTGCAGTACCGTGGCTACAAGGGCGTAGCCTCGTGGTACGGCACCATGTTCGAGTACTTCATGCCCCTGATCTTCCTGCCCACCTACAAGCACACGCTGATGGACGAGACCTACAGCTTCGCCATCCGCGCCCAACGCGCCTTTATCCAGAATTCGAGCCCCGAACTCCCCTGGGGTATCAGCGAGACCGCCTACAACGAACTCGACGATGCCCGCAACTACAAGTACCACGCCTTCGGTGTGCCCTACCTCAAATTCCAGAACACCACGCCCGACCGCATCGTGGTGTCGCCCTACAGCTCGCTGATGGCCATCGGTGTGGACGACCGCGCGGTCTACGACAACATGCTGCGGTACAAGGCCCTCAACATGTACGACCAGTTCGGCTTCTATGAGAGCTACGACGAGGAGGACCATGTGCCCGTCAAGGCCCACTACGCCCACCACCAGGGCATGATACTGGCCTCGCTGGCCAATTACCTGTCGGACAACTGCCTGCAGCGCTATTTCATGCAGGAACCCGCCATGCGGTCGATGGATACCCTGCTCAAGGAAAAGGCGCAGGTGAAACCTTATATCGACCTCAAGGTAACGCAGTACAAGCGCTACCAGTACAGTAAGGTGCAGACCGAGAGCGATGCCCGCGACTTCGACACCATCGCCAACGTGCCGGAAATCGGCGTGGTGAGCAATGGGCAGTACACCGTGCTGATGAACGACCGTGGCAGCGGCTTTTCTCGCTACAAAAACATACTGCTCAACCGCTACCGCAAAATCAGTTCCGACCATTACGGCACCTTCCTCTACATACGCGACCTGCGCACCGACCGCCTTTGGAGCGCCACCTACGCCCCGCTCGATGTCATGCCCGAGAGCTACCGGGTGAGCTTCGCCAGCGACAAGCTGAGCTACCTGCGTGTGGACCACGACGTGGAGACCAAGACCGAGGTAACGGTGCTCAAGGACCGCAGTGCCGAGTTGCGCCGCATCACCTTCGCCAACAACAGCGGGCAGGATGTGGACCTGGAGATCACCACCTATGGAGAGGTGGTGCTGGCACCTGCCGCCGAGGACGAGAGCCACCGCGTGTTTGCCGGCATGAAGGTGCTGTCGGAATACGACTCCGAGCACGAGTCCCTGCTCTTCAGCCGCCCGGGTGCCCACGGCAGCCGCAACCACATGCTGCACAAGCTGTGGGTGGAAGAGTGCGAGGATGGTAACAGCCTCGTCGAATATGAAACTTCACGCCTGAAATTCCTCGGTCGTGGCAACAGCCTGCGTCGCGCCGACATCATCGAGAGCCGCCGCACGCTGACCGGCACCGTGGGAACCACCCTCGACCCCATCATGTCCATGCGTCGCCGCCTGCACATTCCGGCAGGCAAGAAGGTGGAAGCCTACATCCTCACCGCCTTTGCCAAGGCCAAAGAACAGCTGCTGCAACTCACCGAGCAGTACCAGAGTCCGATGGATGTGGAGTACGCTTTCAAGACCTCCAGCGTGTTCAACAATATGCGCACCAGCATGTCGCTGCTGAAGGGCAGCCAGATGCGCCTCTATTGCAGCATGGCCAAATACATGGCGCAGACCGCCACCCTCGGCAACGACCGCAACGAGGTGCTGGCCCGCAACACCCTGTCGCAAAGCGGCCTGTGGCGTTTCGGCATCAGCGGCGACCTCGCCATCCTGCTCATGGAGGTGGACAGCATGGAGCGTTCCGGCCACGCCAAGGAGATACTACGCGCCTTTGAGTATTACAAAGTGCACGGCCTGCAGCTCGACCTGGTCTTCATCAACGATGCCCCCGACAGCGAGCGCGACGGCCTCACCCATTTCATCCACGGCATGGCCAACACCGAACACCTGTGGGCTCCCCACAGCGATGCCGGACGCGTATATGTCCTCAATGGAAAGGACGTGAGCCCCGAAGAGCGCACCCTTCTGCATACAGTGGCGCGCTTGAGCTTCAACACCAAGGAGGGCGTTACCATGGCGCAGCAGCTGCGTCGGCTCGAGGTGGCAAACCAGCACTACCAGGACAAGATAGAGTATCCCGTGCTGAAACCCAAGAAAGAATTCCGTGTGTGGAGCAACCTGGAGTTTTACAACCAGTACGGCGGATTCGACGGCGGGGAACGCGACCGAAGCGGAGCGAACCATGCCAAAGGAATTTGGCATAGCGACTATGTGGTAACCAACACCAACACGCCCATGCCGTGGGTCAATGTGCTGGCCAACGAGCAGCATTTCGGATGCGTGGTGAGTTCCACCATGGCCGGCTTCACCTTTGCCCACAACGCCCAGCAGTTCAAGCTCACCGGATGGAGCAACGACATCGTGCGCGACACCGCCAGCGAGATGCTCCTCATCAACAAGAAACAGTTTGTCCCCGCCACGGCGCGCCACAGCCAGGGGTGGTCGGCCTTCGACGCCGAATATGACGGCATGACGGTGGCCGTGCGCCTTTTCGTGGCTTGCGACAGGCAGGAGAAATACTACCAAATCAAGGTCTGCAACAAGACGTCCGAGGCCATGGAGGTGCAACTCGACATGGTCTACAAACTGGTGCTCGGCATGAGTGAGGAGCAGACCGCCCGCTACCTGCATTCCGAGTGGGACGAGGGGGCGAACACCCTTTGTGTGCGCAACGTCTACCACCCCATCTACCACGACCAGACGGTGCGCCTCACCGCTACCGAGCCGCTGACCGACATCAGCCTCAACTACCCCAACCGCAAGCGCCTGGGCATGACGGTCAGTGTGCCCGCCGGCGGCGAGAAGGCGGTGGCTTATGTAATCGCTTGTGATACTGGCAATAGTGGTGAAACTGGAAAGGCTGGTAATATTATAACCATGGCCGCCATCAACGCAGAGTTCGACCGTGTGGTCGCCTATTGGGACGAGAAACTCTCCCGCATCCAGGTGGAGACCCCCGACCCGTCGTTCAACCACATGCTCAACCGCTGGTACCTCTACCAGGTCTACGCCTCGCGTCTCTATGCCCGTGCAGGATTCTATCAAGTGGGCGGCGCCACCGGCTTCCGCGACCAGCTGCAGGATGTGATGAGCCTCCTTTACAGCGATCCCGCTTATGCCCGCCGTCAGATACTCGACCATGCGGCGCACCAGTTCGCCGAGGGCGATGTGCTGCACTGGTGGCACGAGAGCCTGCACCTCGGTGCCCGCACCACCTTCAGCGACGACTACCTCTGGCTGGTGTTTGTAACCTACCAGTATGTGCGCGTTACCGGCGACGCCTCCATCCTTGCCGAGGAGGTACCTTTCTCGCAGGCCGAGCCGTTGGCTCCCGGCGAGGCCGAGCGCGGCATGAACTATGGCGCAAGTGCTGAATCCGCTACGCTCTATGAGCACCTGCGGCGCGCCATCGGCCGCTCCATGTCCCGCATCGGTGCCCACGGTTTGCCGCTGATGGGTTGCGGCGACTGGAACGACGGCATGTCCGCCGTTGGTGTCGGTGGCAAGGGCGAGAGCGTGTGGGTGGCCTTCTTCCTGGCCGACCTGCTTCCCAAGATGGAGCAGCTCACGCAGATGATGCCCGGGGCAGACCTTTCCTATTGCGAGGAATTGGCTGCTTTCCGCCAGCGCATGGTCGATGCCCTCCAGAACGCCGCCTGGGACGGAGCATGGTTCCTCCGCGCCTACTACGACAACGGCGACCCCATGGGCAGCCGCAACAACACCGAGTGCCAAATCGACCTCATCAGCCAGGCTTGGAGCATCCTCACCGACGTGGCCACGCCCGAGCAGAAGCAATCCGTCATTCGCGAGACTGACAACCGCCTCGTCAACCGCGAGCATGAAATCATCCAGCTCCTCACGCCCGCCTTCAAGGATTCGCAGCCCTCGCCCGGATATATCATGAACTATCCCGTCGGCGTGCGCGAGAACGGCGGCCAGTACACCCACGGCGCCATGTGGTACATCATGGCGCAGCTCAAGGAGGGGCACTACGACATGGCCTACTACCTCTACTCCATCATCAACCCCATCCACCGCACCCACTCGTTGGCCGATGTGCTCAAATACAAGGTCGAGCCCTATTGCATGGCGGCCGACATCTACTCCAGCCCGCAGCACCCGGGCCGCGGTGGCTGGACCTGGTACACCGGCTCTGCCTCGTGGGCTTATAAGACCGGCGTCGAGAACATCCTCGGCCTCCGCAAGGAGGGCGACACCCTCACCTTCGACCCGCGTGTCCCCACCGACTGGCCGTCATTCACTGTCCGTTACCGCCACGGCGGCAGCACCTATATAATAAGATTCGAGCGCGAGACCTCTGCCATGCCCATCACCACCACCATCCAGCTCGTCGACGACGGCCAGGTGCACGAGGTGTGTATCCGCTAATCATTCGTCAATGCACAGGGCGCCGGAATGTTCTTCCGGCGCCCGCTTTTTATGCAACGGTCATCCTCCCAAAAGATGGGAGGGGTTTGGATGCGGCGGTTCAATAACCCTCGTGGGGCATGTTGCGGTAGTCTTCGAAGAGCTGCAGGCAGGCTTCGCGGTCCATCTCGGTGAGGTAGTCGGCCATCTTGTCGCGGCCGGCGAAGAGTTCGTTGAAGTGGTCGTCGCGGAAGCCGATGAGGGCGTTGTCCTTGATGGTGCAGCCGTAGTAGACGTGCCGTATGTTGGCCCAGAGGCAGGCGCAGAGGCACATGTGGCAGGGCTCGCCGGTGGTGTAGATGTCGCAGCCGGAGAGGTCGTGGGTGCCCAGGCGGGCGCCGGCGTCGCGGATGGCCTGCACCTCGCCGTGGGCAGTCGGGTCGTGGATGCCCAGCACGCGGTTGTGGCCGCGGCCCACCACCACACCGTCCTTTACCACCACGGCCCCGAAGGGGCCGCCGTAGCCGCCACGGATGCCGTAGCGCGCTTCGTCGATGGCCATCTGCATGTATCGGTTTACTTCATTCATAACGTTTAGCTCTTATCTGGGAAATTAAGAATCGTGTCTGTCATAATAGTTATGATATCAATACAACGCGAGACGATACCAATTATTGTATGACGCATCGGCAAAACGGAAATTGCCGCCCAAATTCCATACCATATTCCTAGGGGAATGGTAGGGGAACGGTAGGGGAATACTTCGACTGTGAGCCTCTATGGACCTATAAAAAAAGAGAGAAGGCTCATTCCTTCTCTCTTTGTGTGGTGACTCCGCCAGGATTCAAACCTGGAACCTTCTGATCCGTAGTCAGATGCTCTATTCAGTTGAGCTACGGAGCCATCTCGTTTCTTTCGAAATCGGTTGCAAAAGTACTAACTTTTTCCGTTCTGGCCAAATTTTTTTTTGAAAAAATCGGTTTTTGTTTTGTTATTAGTTGAAAGTTAGTATTTTATATGGTAAATTTTTTCAATTTTCAATTTTCAGTTTTCGGTTTTCCCATACACTTCGCGGTAGAGCAGCGTGCGAATTTCGTCGAATTCGTCGTCATCGAGTTCGTATTTGGACATGATTATCATGTCAACCTCCTGTCCGCCAGTGCGGTAGGCAGGTTGCGTGTAGGGTTGGGGGTTGCGGAAGAGACCCATCGAGGCGTAAAATTCCACGCGATGCTCGGCTTCTTCGCTGTGGGGTGTCTCGACTTCGAGCACCACCTGTTCGGTTTGCTGCGAAAGGAAATAAAGGAAGGTGGCTTTGCCGATGCCTTGGTTGCGGAGCTCTTCGGCGATGGCGAAGTGCTCAATGTAGATAAGGTCTTCGAAGGTCCAGTAGGTGAGGATGCCCACCGGGTCGTCGCCGTTTTCGGCGACAAGAAAATGGAATTTGCCGGCATCACGCTGCCGGAGACTACTGAAGGGGGGGCGTTCCTGCTCCGGGAACGCCTCTTCGAACAGTTTTTGTGCGAAATGCGAGTGGTCGCTTTCAGACAGTTTGGTAAATGTTATCATTTAATTATGAGGGATGTTTGTTGTCAGATTTGGATGTTTTGTTGTTGGGCCGTGGCGGCCAGGAGGGCCTTGGCACGCGAGAGGCGGATTTTTACCGTGCCCAACGGCAGGTTGAGGCGCTGGGCAATCTCTTCGTAGGAGAGGTCGTCGTAGTATCGCATCTCGATTACCGTGCGGTAGGGCTCCTTGAGTTCTGCCACTATCTGGCGCACGCGCTCGTCGCGTTGCGCGCGTATCATGCTTTCTTCGGGGTCAGGTTGGCCGGAAGGTATCTGGTACTCAATGAATTCTCCGGCACTGTTGTGCGACAGGTCTGTCAGCGACACCGTCTGCAGCTTCCGCTTGCGCAGGTGGTCGATGTATGTGTTTACACCGATGGAGAACAGCCATGACGAGAATGCCGATGTGGGGGCGTAGCGGTGCAGCTGGAGGAATGCTTTGCTGAACGTCTCCACCGTAAGGTCGTCGGCCATGGTGGTGTTGCGCGTCATGCGCAGCAGAAGCAGGTATAGGGGTTCGCGGTAGGAGGCCATAAGCGAGGCGTAGGCGCGTCCGCTTCCATGGTCGCGGGCATCGCAAACAAGCTGATAGTCAAGCTTTCGTCGGTCGGGTACGGCCTGTGTTTCCACTGTGGTGTCAGAATTTTCTGTTATTGGGTAACGGCGTTAGTATCAAAAAAGTATTTGCAACGATAAAATAAATTTCCATCAGCGGGGCGGCGAGGTACACTAGGCCGGCATCGAAACGCTTGGCCGGCTGGGCCATAGCCACAATCTGCCAAGCCCATTTGAGCAGCACTGCAATCAGCACCATGCCCCACGGCAGGCCGCCGTGCAGCACCAGCAGGGTGGCGGCGGCGTAGAATGCCAGGTTGGCCAGCGGCACCACCTGTTCGGCCAGCCGGCTGCCCAGCGTGTGCCACGACCGCGTTGCCACACGGTCCAGCCGCTGCTCGTGCCACTGTGCGAAGGTGCGTTTCGGTTCCGTGGTCAGCAGTGCGTCGGGCACGATGCAGATGGAGGTATTGCTTCGGTTGCCGTTGTGGTATACAAACAGGTCGTCCGAGCCTCCGGCCACGCTGTAATGGCGGATGAAGCCGCCTTGGCGGAAGAAGAATTGGCGGCGGTAGCTCATGTTGCGGCCCGAGCCGGTATAGGGGTGTCCCAGCAACGCGCTGCCCAGGTAGTGGGTGCTGTAGGCCAGGTTGTCGTATTGCTGCAGCGCACCCAGCAGGGTCTTCGTGCGTTTCAAGCCGCAGAAGCCCAGCACCATCTGCGTCTCTTTCCTGGCATAGCCGCGCACCATGCCGCGCAGCCACTGCATGTTGTTCGGTATGCAGTCCGGGTCCGCCAGCATCAGGATGTCGTTCTTGGCACTCTTGATGCCGATGGAGAGCGGATACTTCTTTCCTTGGAACAGGTTCACGTCCTCCTTGAAGGGCACCACTTTGAGGTGCGGGTAGTAGTCCTTGAGCACTTTCAGCACGTAGGGTGTGTCGTCCTGGCTTAGGTAGTCCACTACAACCACCTCGAAGTCAGGATAATCCTGCTCGAGCAGGTAGACGAGGTTCTCTTTCAGCCAGCCGGCATCGTTCTTTGCCGTGAGCACCACCGACACTGGCGGCAAGCTATCTTTGGCGAGCGAGCCCGTCCCCTCTGTCGGCTCCGTTTTCAGTTGCCAACGGCCCACGCGGAAGTGGTACAAGCCGTAATAGAGGCACAGAATAACCATTAGAACCAAAAGCGCTGCCGTGAGCGCAATGGCGTAAGAGTCAGTGAGAAATGTAGAAAAATCAAACATCTTTGCACTATTGTTTCAAATGGCAAAGATACTCTTTTTCCCGCGTGTATGCGCGGCTGTGCGAATCAAAATATCAACAAGAAATCAACAGTCGTCATGCAACTATAATCCCAAGTCATTTTTCAGCCGTTTGCCAAACAGCGTTGCGCCAGTGTGGTTCAAATGGGTGCCATCGGCATAGATGCTGTCTGCGCGAAATTGACTGTCAGCTATATAGTTGAAGTATTCTATCGGATATTGTGCTTTGACGGTGTCGATGACCTGGTAGAGATTGGCCATGCCTTGTGTGGTAATCATATTGCAAAATGCGTTGGCACAGGGTGTAGTGATGACAACCAGCCGCACGTTGTGCTCCGAGCAGAGGCGTGCGATTTGGGTGAGCGAGGTGCAGAATTCTTCTTGTCCCATCTGTTCGTAGCCATACCACGTGTCGGCACCTTCAAACACTCCTATCAATTGCCCGTATCCCAGGCTGTCAGCGGGTCGGTCGATTCCATCGTTTGCAAGGTCGCTATAGTGGTAGGGGATGTAGTGGTAGAAATACCTGCAGTAGGGGATGTCCCAATCTCGCCAGTAATGATATACGTAATTCTTCCGATTGTCGAATTTTGTGTAGAAATTGTTGAAGCCAAGGAAGGTGTAGTGCATGGGGAGAATGAGGGTGCGCAGGTTGGGCATAGTGGGCAAGTATCGTGCCAGCAGACGCTCATCGTAGTGTATCACTCTTCCGGACATGGCCAGGCAGTAGGCACTGTCGCCCAATTCGTGTATGTTGAGCCCCCACTCCAGTTGTGAATGTCCTGCAACCAATGTCTTTATGGCAGAGGCATTCTGTTCCATGAAGCAGCGTTTTTCAGTGTATGCATTCTCCAGTGGAAATTGATTTAAGACAAGCCCATTGGCGATGAAAATGATGCAAATGAACAATAGCGTTGCAAGTACCGATTGTATGAACTGCTTCATGAAAAGGGAATTGGGTCGGTGTGATGATTGTGGATAGTGGTTGTCATAATCTTCTGCCCAGTTTCTGCACCATGTCGCTCTTCCAGCGAGCAAAGTCGCCCTCCACAATGTGGCGGCGAGCCTCGCCGACAAGCCATAGGTAAAACTTCAGGTTGATGATGGAACAAATCTGCAGGCCAAGTATTTCCTCTGCCTTGATCAAGTGGTGCAGGTAGGCCAGCGTGTAGTCCAGGTAGATAGGTTCGAAGCACGATTCCCACTTCTTGTTCTTGATGTTGATGGTGCCTTCGGCGGTGAAGAGCATGCCGTTGCGGCCGTTGCGGGTGGGCATCACGCAGTCGAACATGTCCACGCCGCGCTCGATGGCCTCCAGCAGGTTCTGCGGCGTGCCGACCCCCATCAGGTAGCGGGGGCGGTCGGTGGGGAGTATGGCGTTGACTACCTCTATCATCCTGTACATCACCTCGGTGGGCTCGCCCACGGCCAGGCCGCCGATGGCGCATCCTTCGGGTTCTTTCGAGGCTATGTATTCGGCGCTGATGCGGCGCAAGTCTTCGTACTGGCAGCCCTGCACGATGGGGAACAGTGCCTGGTGGTGCCCATAGAGCGGTTCGGTCTCGTTGAAGCGCGCCAGGCAGCGGTCAAGCCACCGGTGGGTGAGTTCCATGGAACGCTGCGCGTAGCGGTGGTCGCTGTCCCCCGGGGCGCACTCGTCGAAGGCCATCATGATGTCGGCTCCGATAACGCGTTGGATGTCCATCACATTCTCGGGCGTGAAGAGGTGGCGGCTGCCGTCGATATGGCTGCGGAAGGTGCAGCCCTCCTCCTTCAGCTTGCGGTTGGCCGCTAGGGAGAAGACCTGGAATCCGCCGCTATCGGTCAGGATGGGGCGCTCCCATCCATTGAATTGGTGCAATCCTCCGGCCTGCCGCAGAATGTCGCATCCCGGACGTAGGTATAAGTGGTAGGTGTTGCCTAGGATAATCTGTGCCTCAATATCGTTGCGCAGCTCATGCTGGTGCACGGCCTTCACCGTGCCGGCAGTGCCCACGGGCATGAAGATGGGGGTCAGTATGTCGCCGTGGTCGGTGTGTACGACACCGGCGCGAGCGTCGCCACAGGTGGCCTGTAGGGCGTATGTCAATCGGTCGATCATTATTGTAAAAGGATTATCTCCGATATGCAGAGGTCGTTGTATTTAAGACCTTTGGCAATATCGGTGATGCGTATCTTTATCTCGGTGATGTCGCTTTCGTTGTACATATTCATGGTGAGCAACAGTGCATTGTCGATTATCGACTGGAAGTCGTAGCCTGCAGGCTCGCCGTGGGGATATTTGGCCGGCAGTGGGCGGAAGTCGGTCCACTTCACAATCCAGTCAGGCTCGCCGAAGAGCATCCTGGTTTCAATCTTCTCGAGTCTTTCGACCGAGCGGTTGCCATAAGGTGCGTATGTTACAATGGCCGAATAATGTACCATAAGGCTGTCGATGCGCGAGTTGTTGTGCCAGGTGTCGGCGTTCTTGGTATAGCCGTTGACAAGCAGTAGTCCTTCGATGTTGGTTGGTTTCGGAAAGCGGATTGTGATGTAAAGCGAGTCCTTCTTGTCGGGACGCAACACGGTGGCTGTGGAGAGGTCGAGGTCGCTGAGGTTGTCGGCCGGATACTTCTTGTCGGCGCCGCTGACTGTGATAGTGTATTGGTCAGGACTGAGGCGGTGGCTCAGCAGTTTGTCTATAGGTTGGGGCATGGGCCCTTTCAGGTTGTATGCCAACACGAAAGGCTTGGCAGCAGCCAGGTCGAAGCGGGTAGTGCTATAGGTCCAGCGGTCCTCTCCGCGTTGCATCGGAAGGCTGAGCAGACTGTCGCTCCAATGGTTATAGTCTTTCATCCAAAAGTGATGCTCGTCGAGGGGGGTGATTTTCGACACATCGAGCTGCACGTTGAAGCGGTCGGCATGGCCGTCGCCCCAATAGGATGCGGGCGTGAAGTCGTACTGGAATCGTTGGTACCAGACGTCGTTGGTCATATAGTCGCGCCTAGCATATAGACCTTGCGTGAGGTTGCACTCGACCGAGTAACGCACCTCGAGGGTGACGTAGCTGCCCGCCGGTATGTCGAGGTAGGTGTAGTACCAGCGGCGCGACACAGCATTGGTGTAGGAATAGATTTCCTCGCCGTAGAGGGCGAAGAGGCTGTCCTCGATGTGCTTGATATTCCGACCTACGGTGTCAATATCTATTAGTGCATCTGCAAAGATTCTCCTTGAGGGGGTGATGACCGTGTCGCGCGAGCATAGCCACGCCAACTGACGGTCGCCCAGCATAAAGGTGACATTGCGGATGTAGCTGTCGCGCCAGCCCACTTCCATCTCCGACTCGCTGTAGTCGTCGAGTGAACCCCACTCTGCGGAACCACTGCCCCAGTAGTCGATGGGAAAGCCGTAGGGCAGGCTGTCGAATGTCCGTGAGGAGCGGTTGTGCAGCAGGTAGCGCACGGTGACCTCCATGTAGCGGCCGCGCGGTGTGAAGTGCACCGCCTCGTCCACCAGCTGCACCTCCGGCACATGCACCGCCATCGGGGTGGGCGAGAGGGTCAGCGCCGAGTGCACGGCCACGGGGTCGCCGTTGGCCCACACCGCCACCGTCGGCAGCAGCAGGAGTATCGCCAGCCACCCTTTCATCCCAGCAGTTCTTTGGCCACGGCGAGCGCCTTGTCCAGCCCGTCGGGGTTCTTGCCGCCGGCGGTGGCGAAGTGGGGCTGGCCGCCGCCGCCGCCTTGGATTTCCTTGCCGAGGGTGCGCACCAGCTGGCCGGCGTTGAGGCCGGCGTCGACGCGGTTCTGTCCCAGCACGATGAGCAGGGCGGGCTTGCCGTCGGTAACGCTGCCCAGCACCACGGCCATGTCGGGCCGCTCGTTGCGCAGGGCGATGACGGCGTCCTTGAGGGCGTTGACGTCGGAGTCCATGCGCTGTATGAGGGTGGGGGAGGCGTCGATCTGTGCGGCCAGGCTGCGAGCCACGCCGGCGGCTTTCTCTGCCAGCAGTTTCTCGCATTCCGCCTTCCACTTCTCGCTTTCCTCTTTCAGTTTCTCGATGGAGGCGCCGAGGTCCTTGGTGCCCTTGAACATCTCGCGCAGCTGGTCGAGCTGGTCCTGCTGGCCGTAGGCCATCTGTTCGGCCACGGCGGCGGTAACGGCCTCGATGCGGCGCATGCCGGCCGCCACGGCACCCTCGCTGACGATGCGGAAGGAGCCTATCTGGCCGGTGTTCGGCACGTGGGTGCCGCCGCAGAATTCCACGCTGGGGCCGTATTTCACCACACGCACGTGGTCGCCGTATTTCTCGCCGAACAGGGCCATGGCACCCATCTTCTGCGCCTCGGCGATGGGCATCTGGCGGTGCTCTTCGAGAGGTGTGCATTCGCGTATCATCCTGTTGACGCGGCGTTCCACCTCGCGGATTTCCTCGGGGGTGAGTTTGGCGAAGTGGCTGAAGTCGAAGCGCAGACGCTCGGCATCGACGCTGGAGCCTTTCTGCTCCACGTGCTCGCCCAGCACCTCGCGCAGGGCGTGGTGCATGAGGTGGGTGGCTGTGTGGTTGCAGGCCGTGGCCTGACGTGCCCCGGCATCCACCGCGGCGCGGAAGGTGGCCGTGAGGTCGGAGGGCAACTCATTCACAATGTGTACGGTGAGTCCGTTCTCCTTCTTGGTATTGGTTATTTTCCACTTTCCACTTTCCGTTTCCAACTCGCCGCGGTCGCCGGCCTGGCCGCCGCTTTCGCCGTAGAAAGGCGTGCGGTCGAAGACAAGCTGGTAGAACTCGCGGTCCTTGGCCTTGACGTGGCGGTAGCGCGTGATGCGTACTTCGGCCTTGAGGGTGTCGTAGCCGACGAACTCCTGCTCGACGCCGGGCAGCAGCTCCACCCAGTCGTCGCTCTCCACTTTGGCGGCGCCGCGGCTGCGCTCTTTCTGCTCCTGCATACCACGGTCGAACCCTTCCATGTCTACGGTGAGTCCTTTCTCGGAAGCTATGAGTTGGGTGAGGTCGATGGGGAAGCCGTAGGTGTCGAACAGCTCAAAGGCGAAGGCGCCGTCCACCACCTTGGTGGTGCATTTGGATGCATATTCCTCGAAACGCTTGATGCCGCCGGCCAGGGTGCGCAGGAATGCCTGCTCCTCTTCCAGTACGATGCGCTGTATCAGTTCTTTCTGTTTTTCCAGCTCGGGGAACTGGTGCCCCATCTGCGAGACGAGCGTGGGTACCAGCGTGTTGAGGAACGGCTCGTTGAAGCCGAGGAAGGTGTAGCCGTAGCGCACGGCGCGGCGCAGGATGCGGCGGATGACGTAGCCCGCCTTGGCGTTGGAGGGCAGCTGGCCGTCGGCGATGCTGAAGCTGACGGCGCGCAGGTGATCGGCGCAGACACGCATGGCGATGTCGGCCTCGTTGTCCTGGCCGTAGGTCTTGCCGGCGCGGCGGGCCAGCTCCTGGATGAGGGGCTGGAAGACATCGGTGTCGTAGTTCGACCGCTTGCCCTGCATCACCATGCAGAGGCGCTCAAAGCCCATGCCGGTGTCTATGTGCTTGGCCGCCAGTGGTTCCAGGCTGCCGTCGGCCTTGCGGTTGTACTGCATGAACACTAGGTTCCATATCTCGATGACCTGCGGGTTGTCCTTGTTTACCAGCTCTTTGCCCGGCACCTTGGCCTTCTCCTCGTCGGGGCGTATGTCGACGTGGATTTCGGAGCAGGGGCCGCAGGGGCCTTGGTCGCCCATCTCCCAGAAGTTGTCCTTCTTCGAGCCCCGCAGGATGCGCTCCTCGCCGATGTGCTCCTTCCAGAAGTCGTATGCCTCGGTGTCCATGCCGAGCCCCTCCTTCTCGTCGCCGCCGAAGACGGTTACGTAGAGCCAGTCCTTGTTTATCTTCATCACCTCGGTCAGGAACTCCCAGCCGTAGGCGATGGCTTCCTTTTTGAAGTAGTCGCCGAAGCTCCAGTTGCCCAGCATCTCGAACATGGTGTGGTGGTACGTGTCGTGCCCCACCTCTTCCAGGTCGTTGTGTTTTCCGCTGACGCGCAGGCACTTCTGCGAGTCGGCCACCCTCGGGTGCTGCACCGGCGCGTTGCCGAGGAAGATGTCCTTGAACTGGTTCATGCCGGCGTTGGTGAACATCAGCGTGGGGTCGCCCTTGACCACCATCGGCGCGCTCGGCACGATGTGGTGCCCCTTGTTCTCAAAATAGCTTAAAAAAGCCTTGCGTATCTCGTTGCTTGTCATAATCGTTTGTTTCTTTATATCCCGCTTCGCGAAATCTTGGAGATTAATATGGATTCTTAATTGATTTCCAGGATTTCGGCTTGAAAAATCTTGGAAATCCGTCGGAATCAGATTTCTATGATTTCCAAGATTTCCGCCGCAGGCGGGGATCATTTTCGTTGTTTGTCATTATCTTTTCTTTATTTCCCGTTTCGCGAAATCTTGGAAATCTTGGAGATTAATATGGATTCTTACTTGATTTTCAGGATTTCGGCTTGATAAATCTTGGAAATCCGTCGGAATCAGATTTCTATGATTTCCAAGATTTCCGCCGCAGGCGGGGAGTTTCTTTGTTATTCAATTCAGAATTCGTCGCGTTCCACCATCAATATGCCGCTTTGGGGCACGATGAAGTATTTCTCGCCGTTGTACTTGATTTCCACGGCGTTCTTGAGCAGGAAGATGGCCAGGTCGCCCGGGCGCACCTGCAGCGGTATGTAGCGCGCCTCGCGCTCGGACGGGTTCCACGCCTCGTGGTCGTCGCCGCTCGGGATGGGGTAGCCGGGGCCCACCTTCAGGATGTAGCCGCTCTGCACCTCCTCCTTCTCCTGGTAGCCCGCCGGCAGCAGCAGGCCGCCCTTGGTCTTCCGCGCCGGTGTCGACGGGTCGATCAGCACCCGGTCGCCTACCACTATCAGTCTGTCTATGTTTGTGTTAGCCATTATGTTCAATCGGATTAGAAACTGCAAAGATACGCTTTTTCTATCACATGGCAAAATAAAATGTTTCACCCGCAGGCGCGCAGGTCTCCAAATGTTAAAACCCGCCATTTTCAAATGTTAAATTTAACATTTTCCAAACCCCTCCGCAACCACTCCCCAAGAGTCCCCCTAGAGAGTAAGAAGAGGAGAAAAAGGGGAAGCCTATAAATTGCTGATTATCAACCAAGAGTGTATCTGTTGTGTGTTTGTTGTTTAAGTAATTGTTACTCTGCGTGTTATGTGAGTAATCGTGAAATTAGGCAGATGTTGCTTTGCCATGCCTTGAAATGTTAAAATCGGTGCTATCTGAAATGTTAAATTTAACATTTGAAAATCACCTTTGATTTGCCGCTTGCTGCCGGATGGTGGCGGCGGTTTCAACGGCATGTTGATAAAAAAAACCGCTACACTGTTTTTTTTTCGTACATTTGCATTTTCCACGCTTGTTGTGTGGAATGCATAAAATGTTGAATATTAAACTGGTAAGATAGAAATGAATAAACTCGCTGTGGTCGCTTTCGGTGGCAATGCCCTGCTGCGTAGCGGCCAGAAAGGTACCTACCAAGAACAACTGCACAATGTGGAAGACACCTGCCGCAGCCTGCGCTCGCTCATCGAGCGTGGCTACAACCTGGTGATCGGCCACGGCAACGGCCCCCAGGTGGGCAACGTCATGCTCCAGCACGAGGCCGGCCGCCAGCTTGGCATCGAGGCCATGCCGATGGACTTCTGCGTCGCCGAGACCCAAGGCTCCATCGCCTACCTCATCGAGATGGGCATGCGCAATGTGCTGGTTTCCAGCCGCAATGTGGTTACGCTCGTTACCCAGGTGGGTGTCGATGCCGCCGACCCCATGTTCCAGAACCCCACCAAGCCCGTCGGCCCCTACTACACCAAGGAGCAGGCCGACCAGCTGGCCGCCGAGACCGGCGCCGCCTACCGCGAAGACCCCAAGGGCAACGGCTGGCGCAAGGTGGTGGCCTCGCCCAAGCCCACGCGTATCAATAATATAGACATCGTCAAGCAGTTGGCCGAGGCCGGCAACGTCGTCGTTACCGTCGGCGGCGGCGGCATCCCCGTGGTCGAGGAAGGTTCGAAGGTGCGTGGCGTCGAGGCCGTCATCGACAAGGACCTCGCCTCCGCCCTCTGCGCCGTGCAGATCGGTGCCGACGAGTTCTACATCCTCACCGACGTGCCCAAGGTCTACATCAACTTCCGCAAGGAAAACGAGCAGGCGCTCGACACCATCACCGTGGCCCAGGCCAAGCAGTACCTCGCCGAGGGTCAGTTCGCCGAGGGCTCGATGGCTCCCAAGGTACGCGCCGGCATCATGTTCGTCGAGAACGGCGGCAAGGAGTGCGTCATCACCGAGGCCGGCCAGCTGGACAACCCCACCTGCGGCACGAGGATTGTCCGCTAGCGGACAATCCTAATTTCGAATTTTGAATTTCGAATTTTGAAGTTAATGGAGAATCCCCTTTATACGAAAAGCAAGCAACTGGCGCTCAGCATTGTTGAAATGCATAAGCGTTTGACTGCCATCGGGGAGTACACCATGTCGAAGCAGGTCCTCAAAAGCGGCACAAGCATTGGCGCCAATATTAGAGAGGCCAAAAGGCCGCAAAGCGAGGCCGATTGTGTCAGCAAACTGAGCATTGCACTCAAAGAGGCCGAGGAGACCGCCTTTTGGCTGGAAATTCTCTCGGAATCCGGCCACATAACTTCGGACATATTCCAACCGACGTATTCCTTGACCGAGGAGATAATCAAGATACTCGTTACAGTGATACGCAACAAAAAACAAAATCTTCAAAATTCATAGTTTAAAATTCGACTTTCAATAAATATCACGGAAATAATTTCAAAATTCAAAATTCAAATTTCAAAATTGTTATTATGGCTTACAATTTAAGAAACCGCAATTTCCTGAAGATCCTCGACTTTTCGCCGAAGGAGCTCAACTATCTGCTCGACTTGGCCCGCGACCTCAAGCGCGCCAAATATGCCGGCTGCGAGCAGCCCCGCATGACGGGCAAGAACATCGCCCTCATCTTCGAGAAGACCTCCACCCGCACCCGCTGCGCCTTCGAGGTCGCCGCCAAGGACCAGGGCGCCCACGTTACCTACCTCGGCCCCACCGGCAGCCAGATCGGCGTCAAGGAGAGCATGAAGGACACCGCCCGCGTCCTCGGCCGCATGTATGACGGTATCGAGTACCGTGGCTTCGACCAGGCCACCGTCGAGGAGCTCGCCCAGTATGCCGGCGTGCCCGTGTGGAACGGCCTCACCAACGAGAGCCACCCCACCCAGATCCTGGCCGACTTCCTCACCATGCAGGAGCATAGCGACAAGCCCCTCAACCAGGTTACCTTCGCCTACATCGGCGATGCCCGCTTCAACATGGGCAACAGCCTCATGGTCGGCGGCGCCAAGATGGGCATGGATGTGCGCATCGTGGCCCCCAAGAAGCTCCAGCCCAGCAAGGAGCTCATCAAGGAGTGCCAGAAGATCGCCAAGGAGACCGGCGCCAAGGTTACCGTTACCGACGACGTGAAGGCCGGTGTCAAGGGTTGCGACTTCCTCTACACCGACGTGTGGGTCTCCATGGGTGAGCCCGCCGAGGTCTGGAAAGAGCGCATCAAGATGCTCAAGCCCTACCAGGTCAACAAGGAGATGATGAAGGCCACCGGCAACAAGAACTGCAAGTTCATGCACTGCCTGCCCGCCTACCACAACCTCGAGACCCAGGTCGGTCGCGACGTCCACAAGCAGTTCGGCCTCGACGGCATCGAGGTTACCGAAGATGTGTTCGAGAGCGAGGCCAGCATCGTCTTCGACGAGGCCGAGAACCGTATGCACACCATCAAGGCCGTCATGGTGGCCACCCTCGGCGACTAAATCACGCAACAATAGTAAAGACCTTAAGGGCCTTTGTGTCCTTAAGGTCTTTATTCATGAAACTACCAAACAGCTACTACCACTATGGACAAGAAAAAAGTCATCGGCTGGGTGGTTACCCTTGCCCTGACGCTCTTCTGCTGGTGCGTCCCCACGTCGTTCTATGGCATCGAGGAACTCACCGTCATGCAGCAGCGCATCATTGCCATCTTTGTCTTCGCCGCCTGCATGTGGATTACCGAGGCCATACCTATCTGGGCCACCTCGGGGGTCATCATGGCCCTGATGCTGCTCACCACCTCGACCAGCATGCTCGACTTCATGGCTTCGGGCGACAACCTAGGCGACCCCATCAAGTACCAGACCATCATGCACGAGTTCGCCAACCCCACGGTGATGCTCTTCATGGGCGGTTTCGTGCTGGCCATCGCCGCCTCCAAGTACAAGCTCGACGCCAACCTGGCGCGTGTGGTCATCCGCCTCTTCGGCACCAAGCCCAAGATGGTCATGCTGGGCTTCATCACCATCACCGCCCTGCTCTCGATGTTCATGTCCAACACCGCCACGGCGGCCATGATGGTGGCCATCCTGGTGCCCGTGCTGGCCTCGCTTCCCGAGAGCGACAACAAGGGCAAGGTGGGTCTCGCCCTGGCCATCCCCGTGGCTGCCAACATCGGCGGCCTCGGCACCCCCATCGGCACCCCGCCCAACGTTACCGCCGTCGGATACCTCAAGGACCTGATGGGTATCGAGGTGTCGTTCCTCCAGTGGATGCTCGTCATGGTGCCCGTGGTCATCGTCATCCTCCTTGTGTCGTGGCTCTTCCTCGGCAGCGTCTTCAAGTCGAACCAGAAGGAAATCGTCATCAAGATTGACGGCACGTGGGACACCTCGCGCGAGGCCATCATTGTCTACGTTACCTTCGCCGTTACGGTGCTCCTGTGGGTCTTCGGCAACAAGATAGGCGAGACCACCACCCTCGGCCTCAACTCCTACGTCGTGGCTCTCATCCCCTTCGCCGTCTTCGTCATCACCGGCGTCTTCAAGAAGGCCGACCTGGCCAAGATTGACTGGGACGTGCTCTGGCTGGTGGCCGGCGGCTTTGCCCTCGGCGTGGGCATCAACGAGACCAAGCTGGCCGACCTGCTGGTCAGCACCATCCCCTTCGGCACTTGGTCGCCGATGCTGGTCATCCTCGGCTCGGGCCTGCTCTGCGTGTTCATGTCCACTTTCATGTCCAACAGCGCCTCGGCCGCCCTCCTCATCCCCATCCTCATCACCGTGGGCAAGGGCATGGAGAGCCAGCTGGAGCCCTTCGGCGGCATCACCACCCTCATCGTCGGCCTCGCTATGGCCGCCTCGCTGGCCATGGCGCTTCCCATCTCCACGCCCCCCAACGCCATCGCCTACTCCAAGGGCTTCATCAAGCAGAAGGAGATGGTCTATGTCGGCATCTTCGTCGGTGTCGTCGGCCTTATCGTGGGCTACCTTGTCCTGATTTTCGCCGGCAAAGCCGGACTGCTCACCTAAACAGTTGTATGATTATGCGCAAGTACACCCTCCTTATCGCGATGCTCTGCGCCGCCGCCTCGGTGGCGGCGCAGGAGTCGCCCAAGCCCACCGCCAAGCCGGCCGACAAGAAGGTTTCCATCCAGCTCTACGGCTTTGTGCGCAACTATTTCTCGTTCGATTCGCGCCGCATGATTACCGTCTGCGGTGGCGAGTACCTGATGGTTCCCTACGACGAGGACTGGAACATGACCGAGGCCGAGGCCGAGACTTACGGCGACGAGCACCGCTTCGACCGCAACGCCGTCCCCGAGACCCGTCTGCTGGCCCTCACCACGCGCGTCGGCGCAAACCTTATGGGTCCGCAGCTGCTGGGTGCCTCGTCTTCGGGCAAGGTGGAGGCCGACTTCGCAGGCTTCGGCACCACCAACAGCGTCCTGCGCCTGCGCCTGGCCTACGTCAAGCTCAACTGGGAAGCCTCCGAGCGCGCCTCGCACGAGCTGTTGGTGGGTCAGGACTGGCACCCCGTCTCGGGCAGCATCATGCCCGAGGTGCTCGGCATGGCCGCCGGTGCCCCCTTCCGCGCCCACAGCCGCACGCCGCAGGTGCGCTACACCTTCGCCACCCCCTCCGGCCTCGGCTTCACCGCCGCCGCCCTGTGGCAGTTCCAGTTCACCTCGCCCGGCCCCGACGGCGAGTCGGCCGCCTACGCCAACCGCGCCCTCGTGCCCGAACTCTTCCTGGGCCTCAATTACCATAGCAGAACGGTCTATGCGCAACTGGGTGTCGACTACACCGACCTCGCCATCCGTCGTGAGATTCCTGTAACCGACATTTACGGAGGCGAGCCCTACACCACTCTGCACGAAGGCCATTGCCGCTCCTTCTCGCCGACGCTCTACGCGCAGTATACCGAGGGTCTGCTGGCCGTCAAGCTGCGCAGCACGCTGGCGCAGAACCTCGGCCACCTCAACATGTTCAGTGGCTACGCCTGGGTTGCCGATGCCGGCTCGCAGGACTCCTACCAGCCCGTCCGCTCGTCGGTCAGCTACCTCAACGTGGCCTATGGCAAGCGCATCCGCTTCGACATCTTCTTCGGCTACCAGAAGAACCTCGGCTTGCCCGACGGGTATAAATTTGCCATCCCGGCGGAACAGCTCTACATGAAGAAAGGGGTCAAGAATATCGACCATATCGTCCGCCTGGCGCCCTCCATCAGCTACAACACCGCCGCCTTCAACCTGGGCCTCGAATACGAGTGCAACCTCGTCGGCTACGGCGCCCTGCAGTCCGACGCCACGGTCGCCGACCCCCACAGCGTCTTCGGCCACCGCATCTGCGCCCTGGTCAAGTACAACTTCTAGACAGGGGTTCCGTGCCCCTGAACGCATCCCCCGGCCCCCGCTCATCAAAGGAGCGGGGGCCGGGATGTATTTACCCACCGTTGCCACCATGTCGTTTCTGTCATTTTGTTGAAGATGAGATAGTTACTGATAAGCCATGCAGTTCTTGTAGCGTACAACCTACCATAAGCTTCCATATCCTTCCAGTGCCTTTGTATTCCCCTACCGTTCCCCTACCATTCCCCTACCGTTCCCCTGGAGGGTGGATACAATATTTCACCCTTTTTTCCGTTACGGGGGTATATGAAACAGATAGTACTTGTATGCATGCTGCTGGCCTCGTTTGTCGCTTCGGGCCAGGTGAAGGTCATTAGCGACAACACCGAGGGCGCCATCCGTGCCGCTGCCGAGCTGCGCCGCTTCCTCGCCATGAACGGCAATGACCGCCACCTGGCCGGCACCATCCACGTGGGCGACACGCCCCTGCTGCGCGCGCGCTATGCCCCGCAGGTGGAGCGGCTCAAGGACGACGGCTTCCTCATCTGCGGCGACGGCCGCGAGGTGTGCCTCTACGGCCTCGGCGAGCGCGGCACCCTCTATGCCGTCTATGCCCTGCTGGAGCGGCTCGGCTACCGCCTCTACACGCCCGACGCCCTGGTGGTCCCCGGCCACGCTGGATTCGCACTTCCGAACTCCGAACTCGTGGAGAACCCCGCCTTCGCCTACCGCGAGACGCTCTACTACTACCCCAACCACAGCGAGCTATATGCCAACTGGCATCGCCTGCACAACCGCGCCGACCTGCACCGCCAGTGGGGCATGTTCGTCCACACCTTCCAGCACCTGATACCCGAGTCGCGCTACTATGACGCCCACCCCGAGTGGTTCTCCATGCGCGAGGGTCGCCGCGACCGTGACGGGCAGCTCTGCCTCTCCAACGGCGAGATGCTGGAGGAACTCTGCCGCCGCCTGGCCGACACCATGTCCCGCCGCCCCGAGGCCACCATCTGGTCGGTCTCCAACAACGACAACTACAACGCCTGCCAGTGCGCCCCCTGCCTGCGCCTCGACAGCCTCTACGGCGGCCCCACGGGCACGCTGCTCCACTTCATCAACCAGGTGGCTGCCCGTTTCCCCGACAAGACCATCTCCACCCTGGCCTACCAGTACACCAGGAGTGCTCCGAATAATCAGATTGTTCCTATCAAGCCAGCCCCCAATGTGAACATCATGCTCTGCCCCATCGAGGCGGGGCGCGAGGCTTCCATCGCCACCTCGCCCCGCGAGGCATCTTTCCGCAAGGACATGGTGGACTGGGGCCGCCTGACCGACAATATCTTCATCTGGGACTATGTGGTCCAGTTCCGCAACTTCTGGAACCCGTTCCCCAACCTGCACGTGCTGCAGCCCAACCTGCAGTTCTTCCGCAACAACGGCGTGCGCCTGATGTTCGAGCAGGCCACCGGCCAGGACAATATCACCTCGTGGATGGATATCCGCTGCTACATGCTGGCCAAGCTGATGTGGAACCCCGACATGGACATGGATTCCGTCATGGATGACTTCTTCCGTGGCTACTACGGCCCGGCGGCTCCCATGGTGCGCCGCATCATCGACACCATGACCGCCGCCCTCACCGCCAGCGGCAGGACGCTGAATATCTACGGCTACCCCGTCGACGGTGCCGACGGCTACCTCTCGCCCCAGCGCATGCTGCGCTACGACCTGGCCATGCAGAGCGCCAACAGCGTTGCTCCCGACTCCGCCATTCGCGAGCGCCTGCGCTACTTCGAGCTGGCGCTCGACTTCGCCACCGTCGAGCTCATGGCCACGGGCAAGATGAAGGGCACCCCCGAGCAGCTCACCGCCCGCCTGCGCCGCATGACGGCCGACCTCAACCGCTTCGGCGTGGCGCAGATGATGGAGATGGGCATCTCGCCCGACGAGTACCAGCGCCAGATGCTCCACTTTGTGGAGAAACAGCAAGGCTCGCTGAAGCCCAAGCGTTTGATATATAAGGATGAGCCCTCGGCTCCCTACAACACCGCCTCGCTTATCGACCGCCGTGCCGGCATCATGGACTACCGCACCGACTGGGTGGGCTTCTGGGGCGACACGCTGAAGGCTGTCCTCACCCTCGGCAGTGCGCCGGTGGAGGTGCAGAGTGTCAGCATGGACTTCTTCTTCTACCCCCTGTCGTGGATATTCCTCCCGCAGCGTGTGGCGATGGATGTCTCCGACGACGGGCGCCAGTGGCGCAGGGTAGGGGAGTGGCACCCCGAAAATCCCGAGATACTGGCCACGCCCGACATCAAGACCTTCCGTGCCGAGGTGAAGGGCACGGCGCGCTACATCCGCGTCGTCGCCGACCCGCTGCCCGAAATCCCTGCCTGGCACCGCGCCGCCGGACAGAAGGCATGGATATTCACCGATGAGATAGTGGTAAAGTAGTCCCGCAGGGATGAAGGACAGTAGCCGTGGGCGCAAGCCCACGGCTACATTCTGTCGCCCCTGCGGGGCTTGCCGTCATGATTCTGCGGGGGCGGGTTCGGCGGTCAGTGCCTCGTCGAGGGCTTTCGATGCCTCGCCCTTCTCGATGTCGAAGTAGACGCGCTCCTCGCCGTTGGTGGCTGAGGTGTCGGGCACACCGGCGGTGATTTTGATGGTGTCGCCGGGCAGTATGTCGGCCTTGATGATTTCGTCGGCCAGGTCGTCCTCCACGTAGCGCTGTATGGCGCGGCGCAGGGGGCGGGCGCCGTAGTTCTCGTCCCAGCCTTTGCCGACGATGAAGTCCTTGGCCTTCTCGTCCATCTCCACCTCGAAGCCCATCTTGCGTATGCGTCCGAAGAGGCCGCGCAGCTCGATGTCGATTATCTTGTGTATCTCCTCGCGTCCCAGGCTGTTGAAGTATATGATGTCGTCGATGCGGTTGATGAATTCGGGTGCGAATGCCTTTTTGAGGCTCTTCTCGATGACGTCGCGCTGCATGCTGGCGCGCTCGGCCTCGCGGCTCTTGGTGCTGAAGCCTACGCCGACGCCGAAGTCTTTCAGCTGGCGGCTGCCCACGTTGGAGGTCATGATGACGATGGTGTTGCGGAAGTCCACCTTGCGGCCGATGCCGTCGGTGAGCTGCCCGTCGTCGAGCACCTGCAGCAGCACGTTGAACACGTCGGGGTGTGCCTTTTCAATCTCGTCCAGCAGCACGATGCTGTAGGGCTTGCGGCGCACGCGTTCGGTGAGCTGGCCGCCCTCCTCGTAGCCCACGTAGCCCGGAGGGGCGCCGATGAGGCGGCTGACGGCGAATTTCTCCATGTATTCGCTCATGTCGATGCGTATCATGGCGCTCTCGCTGTCGAAGAGGTATTGGGCCAGGATTTTGGTGAGGTAGGTCTTGCCGACGCCGGTGGGGCCGAGGAAGAGGAAGGAGCCGATGGGGCGGTTGGGGTCCTTGAGGCCGGCGCGGTTGCGGCGGATGGCTTTGGCTATCTGGCTGATGGCCTCGTCCTGGCCTACCACGCTGCCCTTCAGTTCGTTCTCCATGCTCAGCAGGCGTGTCTGCTCGCTCTCGGCGATGCGCTCCACCGGCACGCCGGTCATCATGGCCACCACGGCGGCCACGTCGTGCTCGGTTACGCGCACATGGCGCTCGCGCTCATCGTTCTCCCACTGGCGCTTGAGGTCGGTGAGCTTGGAGTCGAGGTCGCGCTCCTGGTCGCGCAGTTCGGCGGCCTCGCTGTAGCGCTTGGTGGCGAGCACCTCTTTCTTGCGGGCGTTGACGCGCGCCACCTCCTTCTCGAGGTTCAATATGTCGTCCGGCACCCGCATGTTGGCAATGCGCACGCGCGAGCCGGCCTCGTCCAGGGCGTCGATGGCCTTGTCGGGCTGCAGGCGGTCGCTGACGTAGCGCTCGGTGAGCTCCACGCAGGCTTTCAGCGCCTCGTCGGTGTACTGCACCATGTGGTGCTCCTCGTATTTGTCCTTGATATTTTGAAGTATCTCGAGGGTCTCCTCGGCGGTGGCGGGTTCGACCAGCACCTTTTGGAAGCGGCGTTCGAGGGCGGTGTCCTTCTCGATGTACTGGCGGTACTCGTCGAGGGTGGTGGTGCCGATGCACTGGATGACGCCGCGCGCCAGGGCGGGCTTGAACATGTTACTGGCGTCGAGGCTGCCGCTGGCCGAGCCGGCGCCCACGATGGTGTGTATCTCGTCGATGAAGATGACGATTTCGGGGTGTTTCTCCAGTTCGCCGATGACGGCCTTCATGCGCTCCTCGAACTGTCCGCGGTACTTGGTGCCGGCCACGAGCGAGGCCAGGTCGAGGCTCAGCAGGCGCTTGCCGAAGAGGGTGCGCGGCACCTTGCCTTCGGCCATGCGGATGGCCAGTCCCTCGGCGATGGCGCTCTTGCCCACGCCGCTCTCGCCGATGAGGATGGGGTTGTTCTTCTTGCGGCGCGAGAGTATCTGTGCGATGCGCTCCAGCTCGCGGGTGCGGCCCACGATGGGGTCCAGCTTGCCCTCCTCGGCCAGCTTGGTGAGGTCGCGGCCGAAGTTGTCCAGCGCCGGCGTGCCGCTCTTCGACTTGCCGCCGGCCGCATTCGGCTTGCCGCTTTCCATCATCGGGTCGGCGAAAGGGTCGTCGTTGTCGTCGTCCGAGCTCTGCATGCTGAAATCGGGCATCTGGCCGGGCTCCACGCTGCTGTCGCCCTTGACTGTCTTGGAGAAGCGGTCGTAGTCCACGCCGCTCTTTCCCAGCAGGTTGGCCACCAGGTTGTCGCCCTCCTGCAGCATGGCCAGCACGAGGTGCTCGGTGCGGATTTCGGGCGACTTGAGTTTGATGCTCTCCAGGTAGCTCAGGCGCAGCACCTTTTCGGTCTGGCGCAGCATGGGGATTTCGCTGTCTTCGGCGTAGCGGATGTCGGCCTGGGCCTGGCTGACCTGGCGCTCGAGCTGCTCGCGCAGTTGCGCCGTGTCGACTCCCAGGGATTTGAGCATCGCCACCGCCGAACACTCGGGTATGCGGGCGATGCCCAGAAAAAGATGCTCCACACCGATGCCTCCGTTCTTCATGCGGATGGCCTCGTCGCGGCTGAAAGATATTGCTTTTCGCGTGTTTTCGCTCAGGTTGGCTTCCATAAGGTGGGGTATGTTTTCAAAATGCAAAAGTACTACAAATAATCCAACTGCAACTTCCGTGCCAATGCTTTTTTTCAACAGCCCGATGTGGAAACAGTACCACTCTCGGCCTCAATGTAACTCTTATGGGTCCATAGCGGTCCAGAGCCTTTGTATTCCCCTAGAGATCCCCTACCATTCCCATACCGTCCCCTTCTGACAATGATATAGGGTCAATGTCATTGGTTGACAGCATCCTCTATCTGTCAAACAACCTCGTGAGCGGTGCCACCTTCGGGGATATCGAGGTGCCGGCCTTGGGCAACTTTGTCTGGTTTGCCAAGCATGTGGACACCTCCTTCATGACCCCATACGTGCCGGGTGATACGGGCGAGGTGCGCATCGTGATGGTTGAGGATACCGCCTCCGGAAAGCAACACACCCTCAAGTCGCTCAAACAGAGCGACCGCTTCGGGGACTGAAGCGAAGATTAACAGCGTGTTTATAAAAAAAACATCCATGTCGGGAAAAAATCGTATCTTTGTATTTCCGCATGTTTCGCGCGTGCGTATATAAATATTTGGAATACAATAATATAACGATAACTAACCGATGGCTTTAGAGAACGAAAAAATCATCCGCGTAGACATAGAGCAGACCATGAAGTCGGCCTATATCGACTATGCCATGTCCGTCATCGTGTCCCGAGCGCTGCCGGATGTGCGCGACGGCTTCAAGCCAGTGCACCGCCGCATCCTCTACTCGATGAATGAGAACGGCATCCTCTACAACACCCCCACCAAGAAATGCGCCCGCATCGTGGGCGACGTGATGGGTAAGTATCACCCCCACGGCGACAGCTCCATCTACGGAGCCCTGGTGCGCCTGGCCCAGCCGTGGTCGATGCGCTACATGCTGGTCGAGGGGCAGGGTAACTTCGGCTCGGTGGACGGCGACTCGCCGGCCGCCATGCGATACACCGAGGCCCGCCTGCAGCAGATAAGCAACGACATGGTGGCCGACATCGACAAGAACACGGTCGACATGGTGCCCACCTACGACAACGAGGGCCAGGAACCCACCGTGCTGCCGGCCAAAATCCCCAACCTGCTTGTCAACGGCTCGAACGGCATCGCCGTCGGTATGGCCACCAATATGCCCACCCACAACCTGCGCGAGGTGCTGGACGGCTGCATGGCCTATATCGACGACCGCGACATCACCATCGAGGGCCTTATGGAGCACGTCAAGGCGCCCGACTTCCCCCTGGGCGGCATCATCTACGGCTACAACGGCGTTCGCGAAGCCTACACCACCGGCCGCGGCAGCATCATCCTGCGTGCCGAGACCACCATCGAGGAGGACAGCCACGGCCGCAACGTCATCATCGCCAGCACCGTCCCCTATGGTGTCAACAAGAGGGAGATGATCAAAAAGACCGCCAACCTGGTCAAGGAGGGCAAGATAGAAGGCATCACCGACATCCGCGACGAGAGCAACCGCGAGGGTATCCGCGTGGTCTATGTGCTGCGCAACGATGTGGTGCCCAACGTAATCCTCAACAAACTGTTCCAGCAGACCGAGCTGCAGTCGTCGTTCCCGGTGAACAACATCGCCCTGGTGCACGGCCGTCCGCAGCTGCTCAACCTGAAGGAACTCATCTCCAACTTCGTCCTCCACCGCGAGGAGGTGGTTACCCGCCGCACGCAGTTCGAGATGGACGAGGCCCTGCGCCGCGCACATATCCTCGAGGGTCTGCTGCGCGCCATTGACATCATCGACGAGATTATCGCCCTCATCCGTGCCAGCCGCACCCCCGAGGATGCCCGCCAGGGGCTGATGGACCGCTTCGACTTCACCGAGCCCCAGTCGCGCGCCATCGTCGACATGCGCCTCGCCCAGCTCACCGGCCTGCAGCGCCAGCGCCTGCAGGATGAGTACGACGAGCGTATGCGCTTCATCGAGCGCTGCAAGGAAATCCTGGGCGACCACAGCGTGCTGATGCAGGTCATCAAGGACGAGTTCGTCGAGCTGCGCGAGAAGTACGGCGACGACCGCCGCACGCAAATCAAGTACGATGCCGCCAACTTCCGCATCGAGGACACCATCCCCGACGAGCAGGTGGTCATCACCATCAGCCACAAGGGCTACATCAAGCGCACGCCGCTCACCGAGTACCGTACGCAGAGCCGTGGCGGCGTGGGCAGCAAGGGAAGCTCGGTACGAAGCGAGGACTTCGTGGAGCACATCTTCACCTGCACCAACCACAACTACCTCCTCTTTTTCACCGAGAAGGGCCGCTGCTACTGGATGCGCGCCTTCGAGGTGCCCGAGGGCGAGAAGAACACCAAGGGCCGCCCCATCCTCAACTGCATCAATATCGAGCCGGACGACAAGGTGAAAGCCTACGTCAACGTGGAGAGCCTCTCCGACAGCGAGTACGTGGGCAACCACTACATCACCATGTGCACCAAGAACGGTATCGTCAAAAAGACCACCCTCGAGGCATACTCGCGCCCGCGTACCAACGGCATCATCGCCGTGGGCATCCGCGAGGGCGACGAGCTGGTTACCGCCCGCCTCACCGATGGCGATAGCTACATGCTCATCGCCTCGAAGAAGGGCAAGGTGATGATCTGCCCCGAGAAGGAGTTCCGCGCCATGGGTCGCGGCGCCAGCGGTGTGAAGGGCATGGACCTCGAGCCCGAGGGCGACGGCGTCATCGACATGCTCTGCCTGCCCAGCGCCGACGAGAACCTCCTCGTGGTCTCCGAGCACGGCTACGGCAAGCGCTCCAGTCTGTCCGACTATCGCGCCACGCTGCACCGCGGCGGCAAGGGCGTCAAGGCCATGCAGATTACCGACAAGACCGGCCCCCTGGCCGCCATCACCAATGTTACCGACGAGCACGACCTGATGATCATCAACCGCTCCGGCATCACCATCCGCATGAAGGTGGCCGACCTGCGCGTGCTGGGTCGCAACACGCAGGGAGTCAAGCTTATCGACCTGCGCGGCAAGGACTACATCGCCTCCATCACCAAGGTGCCCACCGCCGGCGAGGAGGATGAGGCCGATGCCGCCCTCGAGGGTGCCGAGGCCGAAAACATTGCCACCGAGAGCAATAATGAGCCCGCAACCGATACTAATAATCAAACGGAAGAATAAAAATCAACACCTTAAAACGACAAAGATATGAAAATGAAGAAGTTTCTGACCGCCGCCCTCTTCGTGGCCGCCACCCTGGCCGCCAACGCGCAGGCCATCAACGTCAGCAGCGCATTCCAGAACATGCGCAAAAACTATCTCAACAAAGCCAAGGCCGAAATCGATGCAGCCTGTCTGCACGACGCCACCAAGGACGACGCCAAGACCTGGTGCTACAAGGCCCTCATCTATGCCCGCATCGGCGGTGAGGCTGCCAACAAGAAGTCGAAGTTCAAGGACCTGGCCCCCGACTGGGCCGAGCAGGCTTACACCGCCGCCCTCGAGTGCAAGCGCCTCGACACCAAGAACGAGTTCGCCCAGCAGGTGAACGAGGTCTTCTCCTTCGTCGGCAACGAGTACTACACCCAGGCCCGCGAAGCCTACAACGCGAAGAACTTCGCCCAGGCCGTCGAGCTCTCCGACAAGTCGTCCACCTGCTTCACCAACGCAGGCAAAGGCCAGTATGCCGTCGAGTCGATGTACATCGCCGGCATCGCCTCGCATGCCCAGCATGACACCGCCGGCGTCAAGAAGTACTTCAACAACATGGTGCGCCGCAAGACCGAGACCAACTTCGTCTACCAGACCCTCTTCGACATCGCCATCGCCGAAGGCAAGAACGACGAGGCCATGAAGGTGGCCAACAACTACGTCAAAAACTGCAAGAACGACTACCAGGCTTACGTCCTGAGTGCCGCCGGCTACTTCCTCAACAAGAATATGGAGAAGGGCAAGGAGCAGCTCGACGCCGCCGTCAACCTCACCAAGGATTCGGCCAGCCTCTACCCTGTGGTGCTGGTGAAAGCCGGCTCGCTGCTCGACGATGTGGCCGGCGACTACGAGGCCGCCGAGGCCCGCTTCAAGGAGTCGCTCACCCTCCGTCCCGCCCAGTTCGAGGCCAACTTCGGCATGGGCAAGATGATCTACAACCGCGCCGTCGACAAGAACAACGCCGCCAACCAGGTGGACCCCTTCAGCGACGAGACCGGCCTCTACGACAAGCTCAGCACCGAGTCGAAGGAACTCTTCCGCCAGTCGATTGACTATCTCGTCAAGGCGGTCAACTTCTACGACGGCCTCACCGACGACAACCAGAAGAACGCCCTGCGCCCCTCGCTCGGCAATGCCCTCACCGCTCTGGCCAACGCCTACGCCCGCGTCGACATGCTCACCGAGTCCGAGGCCGCCAAGGCCCGCCTCCAGCAGCTGATGAACTAGGCGAAAAATCATCCTCGAAAATCCCGCGCCGGAACGCTCGCCGTTCCGGCGTTTTTTTTGTTAAAAAATCGGCCCCAATTCTTAAATTTATCGATATGCTTTTTGGCACGTTGATAAGTTACGTGTTTTTGTTCTTTCGCAAATTCCTCATATACATCTCGTTGTACAATGCATTGCTGCAGCTAAAAATCGATACGTTTTTCTTAAACGTTCTGTTGGTATCGATATATTGAGTATATTTTTATAATTGGTGTAATCTAATGGTATGCAGTTTGTTACGGAGGCAAAAGGGGCGAAAAAAATGTTAAATGCCCTAGTATTCCCCTAGAGACCCCCTAGAGATCCCTTGGAAGCCCCCATTTCGCCCCTTTTTTTTGTGAGCTCATATTCCCTCTTTTTTTTATAAGGAATGCAATAATTAATCTGTTTTGCAGTTAGAGGGTGTTATGAAACGGATGTTGCTCATCGTGCTTCTCCTTTTGCCCCTCACCCTGGTGGCCCAGGGCGTGGTGGAGGGTGTGGTGCGCGATGCCGGCGGGCGCGGCGTGATGCCCTATGTCAATGTCGGCATCGTGGGGCAGGGCGGCGGCACGGTTACCGACAGCCTCGGCGCCTACCGCCTCGCGCTTCCCGGCCGCGACAGCGTTACCCTGCGTTTCTCCTTCACCGGCTACCAGCCCGAAGAGCGCCGTGTGAGCCTCACCGGTGGCCGCCGACTGAAGATGAATGTGCAGCTCAAGGCGGTATCCACGCAGCTCGAATCGGTCGAAATCGTCGACGACCGCACCCGGCAGACCACCTTCACCCATATCGATGCGGCCAGGCTCGACGATGCCGTCGGCCCCAAGGGCGGCGTCGAAGGGCTCCTCAAGATGCTGCCCGACGTGCATTCCTCCAACGAACTCTCCTCGCAGTATTCGGTGCGTGGCGGCTCGTTCGACGAAAACCTCGTCTACATCAACGACGTGGAGGTCTTCCGCCCCATGCTCATCCGCAGCGGGCAGCAGGAGGGTATGTCCATTATCAACCCCGACCTGGTCGACTTCATCCTCTTCTCTCCCGGCGGCTTCGACGCCTCTTATGGCGACAAACTCTCGTCGGTGCTCGACATCAGGTATGCGCGCCCCTCGCACTTCCAGGGCAAGGTCTCGGCCAGCCTGCTGGGTGCCGCCGCCACGGTGCAGGGCAGGGCAGGGGAGCGCTGGTCCTATGCCGCCGCCCTCCGCCGCCACAGCAACCAGTATATCCTTGGCAGCCTCGACACCCGTGGCAGCTATACCACCGCCTATACCGACCTGCAGGCGCTCGTCGGCTACAAGGTCAACGACCGCCTCGACCTCGGCGCCCTCGCCATCTGGACCCACAACGTCTACGGCCTCGTCCCCGAAAGCCAGACCACCACCTTCGGCGGTTTCTTCAACCCCATGGCCCTCCGCATCTACTTCGACGGGCAGGAGCAGGACCGCTACCACACGCTGCTCGGAGCCCTCACGGCCGACTGGCGCCCAAGCGACGACTGGCACCTCACCTCCGCCCTCTCGGTGCAGCGCATCAGCGAGCGCGAACGCTACGATGTGCAGAGCCAGTACTGGCTCTACGAGCTGGCGCAGGGCGAGAATGTGGGCGACACCGCCATGTTCGACCGTGGCGTCGGCACCTTCCTCGAGCATGCCCGCAACCGCCTCTCGACCAGCATCGCCTCCCTCGACCTCAAGGCCAGCCGCTACGCCCGCCTGGGCAACTGGAACTTCGGCCTCAAGGTGCAGCTCGAAAGTATCGAGGACCGCCTGCGCGAATGGCGCTGGGTCGACTCGGCAGGCTACACCTTGCCCTCCGACCTGCCGCCCATCGGCGACCCCTCCGGCCTCCCCTCCAGTCCCATCCTGCAGCAGTACGCCAACTCGAACCACTCCATGGGCACCTTCCGCACCGGCCTTTATGCCCAGCGTGAGCTCAACTTCCACACCCGCCGCCAGTCCGACATCAAGGTGCTTGCCGGCGTGCGCGCCCTGCTTTATGCCAACTCCGTGGGCGAAGTGTTCCACTTCCTGCTTTCGCCCCGCGCCAGTGTCAACTACAAGCCGCGCATGAAGCACGACATGCTCTTCCGCCTCGCCGCCGGCGTCTACCAGCAGCCGCCGTTCTATCGCGAGTACCGCACGCCTGAGGGTGCCCTCGTCGGCGAGCTGCCCGCCCAGAAATCCTACCAGCTCACCGGTTCGCTCGACTGGAATTTCCGCCTCTGGAACCGCCCCTTCACCTTCACGGCCGACCTCTATGGCAAGTACCTCACCGACCTTATCCCCTACACTGTCGACAACCTGCGCGTCCGCTACCAGCCCGAATTGAGTGCCGTCGGCTACGTTGCCGGCCTCAGTCTGCGCCTCAATGCCGAGCTTATCGAGGGGCTTGAGTCATGGGCCAGCCTCAGCCTGATGCGCACCCAGGAGGACATCGAGGGCGACGGCCTCGGATGGCTCGACCGCCCCACCGACCAGCGCCTCAGTTTCAAGATCTTCCTGCAGGACAATGTGCCCAGCATGCCGTGGTGGCGCATGAGCCTCAACCTGGTGTTTGCCACCGGCATGCCCCTCAATGTGCCCTTCGGCCAGTACAGCCACTCGCAGCTGCGCCTGCCCAGTTACTACCGCGTCGACTGGGGCAACACCATACGCCTCTCGCAGTTCGAGAGCCTCAAGCACAAGAAGGTGTTCCGTGTGGTGGACGATATACAGATCGGTCTCGAGGTGTTCAACCTCTTCAACTTCCGCAATGTGGTCTCTTACCTCTGGGTGTCCGACTACGAGAACCAGCCGCACCGTGTGCCCAACTACCTCACCGCCCGCCAAGTGAATCTCAAAGTAACGGTCCTTTTCTGATGATAGCCTTCCCCGACATAGCGCGTCTGCTCACGCCCGAGCAGGTAACCCTCTCCGATGGCCGCACGGCCGACCTCTTCCGCTCGACCAGCACCGAGCTGCTGAAACTCGATTTTGTCTTCGAGGCCGGTTCCAGTTACCAGCCGCAGTTGCTCACCGCCGTGGCTGCCGCCAAGCTGATGGCTGTGGCCACACGCTCGATGGATGCCCAGCGGCTGAGCGAGTTCATGGATGCCCGCGGCATCGTGGTGGAGTGTACGTCGAGTGTCTTCACCTCGTGCCTCACGGTATACACCCACCGCCGCTATGCCGCCGAGGTGGTGCCCGTGGTGATGGAGATGCTGTCGGCGCCGGCTTTTTCGGAAAATGATTTCGAGGTGTGGCGCGCTGCCAAGCGGCAGGAGCTGGCAGTCCACTTGCAACGCTCCTCCACAGTGGCACGCCGCCTTTGGTACCAGGGGCTCTTCGGCACCGACCATCCGCTGGGGCATGCCGCCATGCCCGAGGATGCCGACCGCCTGTCGGTCGAGGTGGTGCGCGACTATTTCCGCCAGCGCTACCTCGGCGCCCCCTGCCGCATCACCCTTTCGGGCTGTGTCGACGACCGTTTGCTGATGGCATTGGAGGGCAGTTTGCCCGAGGTGGACAAGAAATCCTTGCTCATCCCCCCACCTTCCTCACTGACCGTCCCACCCCATACACTGCACCCCGTGCGGAAAAAGATAGCCGGAGCGCAGCAGACCACTATCCGGCTGGGGCGCGTGCTGCCCGATGCAGGCGCGATGCCGTTCGAGGAGTCGGTTCGGCTGGCGGTGTGCACCACGCTGCTGGGCGGCTGGTTTGGCTCGCGCCTGATGAGCAACCTGCGCGAGGAGAAGGGCTATACCTATGGTGTAAGCGCGCACATCCAGCCCTACCGTGGCTGCCGTGTGTTCTTCATTGCGAGCGATGTGGCCGCCGGTACCGCCTCCGAGGCCGAGCGCGAGGCCCTGGGCGAGCTGCAGCGTCTGGCCGACACACCGCCCTCGGCAGAGGAACTCGACACGGTGAAGAGCATCATGGCTGGCGATGCCATGCGGATGCTCGACGGCGTTTTCGAACGCTCCGACCGCCATTGCGACCTTATGGAGAGCGGATCCCTCGACCTCTATGACGCCCGTTTCCCGCAGGTGCTGCAGGAAACCACGCCGGAGCACGTGTCTGTGCTGGCGCGCCAGTGGTTGGCTCCCGGCCAGATGCTGTGCTGCCAGGCAGGAGCGTAGGGAATCAATAGTTGTACTTTTCGCCCCAGCGCTCTTTGAGCGAGCGGCGGGTTTCGTTTTCGCGGGGAGTGTTGCCGGGGTCGTAGAATTTCGACCCCTCGAGGCCCTGCGGCAGGTATTCCTGCAGGGCGAAGTTGCCTTCGTAGTTGTGGGCGTATTTGTAGCCGTCGCCGTAGCCGAGGTTCTTCATCAGCTTGGTGGGTGCGTTGCGTATGTGCAGCGGCACAGGCAGGTCGCCCCAGCGGCGGATGGCCTCCTGGGCGTTGTTGAGTGCCATGTAGGTGGCGTTGCTCTTGGCGGAGCAGGCCAGGTAGCAGGCGCACTGCGAGAGGTTGATGCGGCATTCGGGGTAGCCTATCTTGCTGACGGCGTCGAAGGTGGCGTTGGCCAGCAGGAGGGCGTTGGGGTTGGCGTTGCCGATGTCTTCGGAGGCGAATATGAGCATGCGGCGTGCAATGAAGAGGGGGTCTTCGCCGCCGTCGATCATGCGTGCCAGCCAGTAGACGGCGCCGTTGGGGTCGGAGCCTCGCATGCTCTTGATGAAGGCCGATATGATGTCGTAGTGCATCTCGCCGCCTTTGTCGTAGTAGGCCAGGTTCTGCTGTATGACGGCGGTAACGGTCTGGTTGTCCATAATAATCGGGGTGTTCCGATTATTCTGATTGTTTTGGATTCGATTGACAACCAGTTCGATGGCGTTGAGCAGTTTGCGGGCGTCGCCGCCGGAGATGCGCATGAGGGCGGCGTCCTCGCGCAGGTCGATGGTGATGCCGTGGCTGGCGTAGTGGCTGATGGCGGAGGCGATGAGGCGGCGCATGTCCTGCTCGTCGAATTCCTTAAGGACGTATACCTGGCAGCGGCTGAGGAGTGCGGAGATGACCTCGAAGGAGGGGTTCTCGGTGGTGGCGCCGATGAGGGTGATGGTGCCGCGTTCGACGGCGCCGAGGAGCGAGTCCTGCTGGGCTTTGTTGAAGCGGTGGATTTCGTCGATGAAGAGGATGGCGCCCTCTTCCTGCTGCGCCTGGTTGATGACGTCGCGCACCTCTTTCACTCCACTGCTGATGGCGCTCAGGGTGTGGAACGGACGCTGCAGGGTGTGCGAGATGATGGTGGCGAGGGTGGTCTTGCCGATGCCGGGAGGCCCCCAGAGAATCATGGAGGGTATGTTGCCGCTCTCGATGAGGGTGCGCAAAGGCGCATCGGGCCCAACGAGGTGTTGCTGCCCGATGTATTGGTCGAGGTTCTGCGGCCGCAGGAGTTCTGCCAGTGGGGTCATGGCTATACAATCAGCATGGCGTCGCCGTAGGTGGAGAAGCGGTACTTCTCCTTGATGGCGGCCTGGTAGGTCTGCATAAGCAGTTCGTGGCCGGCGAATGCGCAGACCATGATGAACTGGTGGCTCATGGGGTGGTGGAAGTTGGTAACCATCATGTCGGCGATGGTGAATTCGTAGGGTGGATAGATGAAGCGGTTGGTCCAGCCGTCGAAGGGGAACAGTTTGCCGGGGATGGTAACGGCGCTCTCGAGGGCGCGCATGGTGGTGGTGCCTACGCAGCAAATCTTCTTGCCGTTCTCCTTGGCCTGCATGATATGGTCGCAGGTGGCGGCGTCGAGGTGCATCTCCTCGGCATCCATGCGGTGCTTGGAGAGGTCCTCCACCTCGATGGCCTTGAATTCGCCCATGCCGGCGTGGAGGGTCAACTCTTCCCATCGCACATCCTTGATTTCCATGCGTTTCAGAAGTTCGCGGCTGAAGTGCAGTCCGGCGATGGGGGCAGCGATGGAACCTTCGTTTTTGGCATAGATGGTCTGATAGTTTTCGGCATCGTTCTTCTCGATGTCGCGCAGTTTCCTCAATTCCTCGGGCAGGGGTGTGCGGCCCATGCTCTTGACAATCGAAATGAATTCCTCGTGCTTGCCGTCGAAAAGGAAACGTATGGTACGTCCGCGCGAGGTGGTGTTGTCTACCACTTCGGCCACCAGCGCATCGTTGGTGCCGAAATAAAGTTTGTTGCCGATACGTATCTTGCGCGCCGGGTCGACGATGACATCCCACAGGCGCATCTCGGAATTGAGTTCGCGCAGGAGGAACACCTCGATGCGGGCGCCGGTTTTCTCCTTCTCGCCTTCGAGCAGGGCGGGGAAGACCTTGGTGTTGTTGGCTACCACGACGTCGCCGGTGTCGACGTATTCGATAAAGTCCTTGAAGACTCTGTGTTCCACCTTGCCGCTGTCGCGGTGCAGCACCAGCAGGCGTGCCTCGTCGCGGTTGCGGGGCGGTTTCTCGGCGATAAGTTCTTTGGGCAGGTTGAATCTGAACTGGGATAACTTCATGAAATTCGTGCTTTTCTGAAAAAAAACAATCCTATAACGTGTTTTTCCTTTTAAATTGTATACACAGAGGAAAATTTTTTTTTGACGCTCGATATAATATAATAAGGTAATTCGCGTTAAGGGCAGTATGATAAAGTCGAATCTCTATCGCGCAGCGTTGCTTCTGGTCGCGTTGTTCGTCGGCCTGCCTGCCGGCGCGCAGCATGAGGAGATGGTGCTCTCGTCGCCCGAGCTGATGACCAAGCGCTTCGCCGATGCTTACGACTCGCTGCTCAACAATCACTATCTCCGCCGCCACAAGGCTCCGCGCCACCATCGTGGCCATGACTTCTCGGTCGACGAGTTCGACCGCCTGCCCGATTCGCTCTTCGTCTCCCGTCTGCAGCGGCTGCGCACCGTGGTGCCGATGACTTTCAACAGCGAGGTGCGCTCACATATCCGCTTCTATCTCCGTGTGATGGAACGCCGCCTCTCGCTCACACTCATGCAGCAGGAGCACTATTTCCCCCTTTTCGAGGAGACCCTCAACCAATACGGTGTCCCTGACGAAATCAAGTACCTCACCATCGTCGAGTCGGCCATGAACCCGCAGGCTACATCGCGTGTGGGTGCCGCCGGACTGTGGCAGTTCATGTACTCCACCGGCAAGGTGTACGACCTCGAGGTCAACTCGGTGGTCGACGAGCGCCGCGACCCCGTCAAGTCCACCAGCGCCGCGGCTCGCTACCTGCGCGACCTGCACCGCATCTTCGGCGACTGGACACTCGCCATTGCGGCCTACAACTGCGGCCCGGGAAATATCAACAAGGCCATCGCCCGCAGCGGCGGCAAGCGCGACTTCTGGCAGATCTATCCCAACCTGCCGCGCGAGACCCGCGGCTATGTCCCTTCGCTCATCGCGGTCATCTACGTGATGAACCACTACCAGGACCACGGCCTCCATGCCGAGCACCTGGAGTATCCCGTCCGCACCGACACGCTGATGCTCTCTTCCGACCTTTTCTTCGACCATGTCGTCGCCCGTGTGGGCATCTCGCTCGACGAGCTGCGCTCCCTTAACCCCCAGTACCGCAAGGACTTCATCCCCGCCGCCTCGCGCCCCTATGCCATCACCCTCCCGTCGGGCAAGCTGGAACCCTTCATCGCCCACCAGGACAGCCTCTACTGCGACACACGCGACAGCCTGCAGCGCCGTCCCGTCGTCGTCGAACCCCACCGCAAGGGCTCCTCCTCCTCGGGTGGCAAGTCGGGCTCCGGGCGCTACCACACTGTGCGCAAGGGCGAGACCCTCAGCAAGATAGCTGCACGTTATGGACTCAGCGTGTCGCAACTGAAAAAACTCAACGGCCTCAAGCGCGACCAGATTCGCGTCGGACAGAAACTCAAAGTGAAAGCATAAAACGCATGGATATCAAGAAAATATATAAAATCAAGGGGTTCAAGTACATCGTCGCCACGGTGGCCTTCCTGATCATTATTCTCTTTATTGACACCAACAACCTCCTTGTCAGTCATCGCCTGAATCGACAGGTAAAGGCGCTGCATGCCGAGGAACTCGAGTTGAAGCAGGCCATCGTGGCCGACAGCATCGCCGCGGCCGACCTCCTCAACAATCCCGACGCCATCGAGCACTACGGCCGCGAGAACTACTATATGAAACGCCCCAACGAAGATATATTCGTCGTCAGATGAAACATCGCCAACATATCCTCCGCTGCCTGCTGGCCGCCAGTTGTCTGCTCTTCGCCTCGTGCGACGTGCTGAAGGGTTTCATGAGCCGCGACCTCGAGGAAGAGGATTTCATCATCGGGCAGCTGTATGTGGACGAGATGGTCCATGAGACACCGGTTATCGCCCAGCCCGTAAAGCCTGCATCCGGTCGCAGCGGACGCGCCAACCCCCTGGGGCTGACGTACAGCGACACCGACAATCAGGCCCTCTACGAGGCCATCAACTCGTGGCTCGGTGTCCCCTACAAATATGGCGGCACCGACCGTAACGGCATCGACTGCTCCGCCTTTGTAGGCACTATCTACAAGCAGGTCTACGGCATCACCCTCCACCGCACTGCCAACGACATGCTGCGCGACGTGAGCCTCATTTCCCGTTCCCAGCTGCGCGAGGGCGACATACTCTTCTTCACCAACTCGAAAGGTAAAGTCTCGCACGTGGGCATCTATCTCAAAGACCAACTCTTCGCCCACGCCTCCACTTCCAACGGCGTCAGCGTGTCCAGTCTCGATAACGTCTACTGGACCAAGCACTTCTATAAGGGTGGGCGTGTAAAGAAATAGTAAAAAACGCGGAAGGGTTCCATATCCTTCCATATCCTACCAAGGCCTTTGTATTCCCCTACCGTTCCCCTACCATTCCCCTAGGAAACCCCTCGGGGGTGTGTTATCGGGTATTGGTGTAGCCGAGGGTGTGGAGCAGGGTGGTAACCTTCTCTTTCAGTTCGCCTTGGATGATGATTTCGCCCTCTTTGGCCGAGCCGCCCACGCCAAGGCGGTTCTTCAGCTGTCGGGCCAGGTCGGACAGGTCGTCGCCGGTGCCCACAAATCCGCGGATGACGGTGGCCGTCTTGCCGCCGCGGTGGTGGCGCTCGATGCTGACGCGCAGCTTCTGCTGCCCGGGCTCGAGGGTCTCGGCTTCGGGCACTTCGTCGTATTGGTACTGGAAATCGGGGTTAGTGGAATAGACAATCCCCTGGGCTTGTTTGCGGCTCATTTGCTGTTGGAGGTGTTGGTGAGGAGGTCGATGGAGGACTGCAGCTGGCGCAGCGGCGTGTGGGTGTCGCGGCCGTAAAGGCGCAGCGAGGCGGGAAGCACCTTGAAATGGATGGTTTTGCCTATGTTTTCGCCCTCGCCGTCGATGTTGACCCACTTGTCGAGGTTGCCTTCGATGGTAAGCTCACGGGCCTTCATGATTTCCACGTGGGCCGAGAGGTCGAAGAGCTTGGTGAATGCCAGCGGCACCGTGATGGCCAGGTGGTCGGGCGGTATGCGGTCCAGGATGGTGATGTCGATCAGTCCGTCGTCCAGTTTGGCCTTGGGGGCCACGGTGAGGTTGTTGCCATATTGTTGGCTGTTGGCCACGGCGATGAGCCATGCGTTGCGCTGCAGGGTCTTCCCGTCGACGGTCAGCGTGTAGTCCTGGTTCTTGTAGCTGGCATATTCGCGCACGATGAGGTTGGTGTAGGCTGCCAGGCCGCGCGTCTTGGCGGCATGCATCAGGCGTGCGATGTAGGCGTCGAAGCCCACACCCGCGGCGTTGACCGAAAGGGTCTTGTTGTTGATGTCGATGGTGTCGATGGTTACCGGGAAGCGTTGGTTGAGCACGCGCACGGCCAGGGCGGGTATCAGTGGCAGGCGCAGCGAACGCGCCAGCCCGTTGCCGCTGCCGGTGGGGATGATGCCTAGCCGCACCTCGCTTCCGCGCAGCCCCTGCACCACGTCGTTCACCGACCCGTCGCCGCCCACGGCCACCACGCAGTCCGTGCCGGCATCCACGGCCTGGCGCGCCAGTTCGATGCCGTGGTGGCGGTACTCGGTGTAGAGTACCGTGTAGTCGAAGAGGTCGTGGTTAAGGTTGTCCCGCAGGATTTTCTCAATTTTCTTCTGCCGGCCGATGCCGGAGATGGGGTTCACGATGACGGCTAGTTTTTCTTTCATGGCTTTGTTCAGGGTCTCCAACCCGATTGGTTGAGTATCTTGCGGCTGTCGGTCTCGGCCAGCAGCGCCTCCATTCCGATTCCGCTTTTCTTCACGTACTGTTTCACAATCTGCCATCCCAGCCAGGCGTGTGTCCGCGGTGCCGACCCGTCGCCGAAGGCGTTGGTCTTCGGTGCGTCGTCGATCAGGTTGTGCAGCTGGCTCATGTCGCGGCTGAAAAGTGCGTCGTTCTCTACCATCCATCCCCACACATGCTTGGCGTTCTCCTGCATCCACTCCAGCTGTGCCCGCGAGTAGCGTAGTTTGATGGTGTCGGGGGTGGAGGGCAGCACATGGTCGAGGAAGTGGAGCGTCTTCCCTTCGGCTATGGCGCAGTCGAGCAGGGTCAGCTCGCCCTCGGGCAGGGCTATGTGGCTGCGCACCGCCGTGGCCATGATGTCGGCCACCATATATTCGCGTCGGCAGAGGCGCGTGATGTAGGCCGGCACGCCGAAACGCTGCATGCTTGCGGCGTGGCCGAGCGCATAGTGGTCGATGCTGATGGCCATGTCGGTACCGTGGCAGAAGGTGCGGTTGGTGTAGTTGCCGATGTCGGCAGTAATGAGGGTGTAGAAGCGGCGGTAGTCCACCTGCGGGCACACCCTCCTGGCCCGTGCCATGGCAGTGCCCAGCTCGTCGGCCAGCCAGCCGAGGTCGTGGTAGAGGCTGTCGGTGGCATGGTAGATGCTGCGCACCACCTCGTCGTTCACGAAGTCGAGCACTGCCATCATGAACTCGGGGTCGTCCGGATGATAGTTCAGCAGCGGCGAGTCGAAGTCGGCCGCCGTGCCAGGCTGCGTGCTGCCCGCTTGGGCGAACAGCATCTGTTCGAATCGCAGCAGCTGTACGGGTTCGGCCTTATGGCCGCACGCCCCGGCGAGCAGCAGCAGGGGTAGCAGGTATAGGATAGGTCGTCTCATAGGTCGGTCGCGAAGGCTAGGCTTCGGTGCCTTGCTGGCTTTCGGCCTTTTCCTTCTCGGCTTTTTCGGTCTCGTTGAGGATGCGCAGCTTGGCCTGCAGCAGGGCTATCTGCTGGCGGGCGCCCTGCATCTTCTTCTCAAACTCCTGTTTCAGCAGGTCGGCCTGCTTGCTCGAGGCGAAGAAACCGAGGTTGTTCTCCCAGAGGTTGAGGTCGTTGCGCAGCTTTTCAATCTTGTCGTGCAGCTCCTGCTTCTCGTTCTGCACGAAGCGGCGGGCGTCGCCGCCCACGTTGCGCAGGCGCTCGCGGTAGGCGGTCTCTTCGGCTTCGCGGGCCGAGATTTTGAGCTGCTCGAAGATGCGGTCTATCTCGCCGCGGAACTCCTTGTGCAGGCGTTCTTTGTCGGCCATGGGAACAAATCCCACCTCGGCCCAGCGGCGCTGGAATTCCTTGATGGCGGCGAGGTTCTCCTCGCGGTTGTCGCCGAACTGGTGCGCCTTGAGCTCGGCCAGGATGGCCTCCTTCTGCGCCAGGTTCTCGCTCTCGGAGCTGCGGCGTTCCTTGAAGAACTCGCCCTTCTTGGCGAAGAATTCGTCGCAGGCGCCGCGGAAGCGCTGCCACACTTTCTCGCTCACCTTGCGGCTGGTGGCGCCGATGGCTTTCCACTCCTGCTGCAGCTGCAGCAGCTCCTCGGTGGCTTTCTTCCAGTCTTCGCGCTTGGCGATGGCTTCGGCCTTGAGGCAGAGGTCGATTTTCTTCTGGTAGTTGACCTCCTGCTCGTCGCGGACCGAGCCGAAGTATTGTTTCTTGTCGCTGTAGTGGCGGTCGATGATGCCTTTGAACTTGGACCAGATTTCCTCGTTCACCTCGCGCGGCACGGGGCCTATGGTCTTCCACACCTTGAGCAGGTCGTCCAGGGCGGCGGTGGTGTCGTTCCACTCCTTGGTGCTGGCGGGCTGTTTCTCAGTGAGTTCGGTGGCCTTGTCGACGAGGGCCTGCTTGGCCAGCAGGTTGTTGTCGAGCTCTTCCTTGCGCTGGTCGTAGTACTCGCGGCGGCGCTCGTCAATCTGGTTGGCGGCGTTGCAGAAGCGCTGCCAGATCTCCTCGTTCTGCTCGGTGGGCACGGGGCCTATCTCTTTCCAGCGGGCGCGCAGGTCCTGCAGCCCCTTGAATGCCTTGGTTACCGAGGGCTCCATGATGAGTTCCTCGGCCTGTTCGCAGAGTTTTATCTTCTCCTCGAGGTTGCGCTTCTGGTCCAGGGCGCGCAGCTCGCGGTTGATTTTCAGTTTGTTGAAGAACTGCTCTATCTGGAAGTGGTAGTTCTGCCAGAGGTCGTTCATCTGCTCGCGCGGCACCTCGCCGATGGCTTTCCAGCGATCCTGGATGGTGTTGAATTTGTCGAGGGCGGCGCGCACCTGCTCGTCGTCGGAGTCGACCAGCTGGCGCAGCTCCTCTATCAGTTGCTGCTTGGCCTGGAGGTTGCGCTGCTTGGCGGCCTCGAGTTCTTCCATATATTTCTGGCGCATAGCGCGGTAGCGGTCGTGCAGGCGGTGCATCTCCTCGCTGACGGCGTCGCGCGCGGGCTGGTATTCGTCTTTGTTGCCGCCGTCGGCCAGGAACTGCTGGAAGGCGGTCTCCTGGACTTCGCGGTCCAAGTCGCTGAAGCGGGCGCGGATGGCGGCCACGCGGTTCTTGATTTTCTGCACCTCGCCCTCGAGCAGGTCGCGCATGGCAGCCACGAGCTCTTCGCGCGTGTTGGCGCTGTAGTCCACTTCGGGCTCGGCCTCGGGCTGTGCCTCTTCGGCAACCGGTTCGGTCTCGGGAGCCTCTTCCCCTGCGGGGACTTCGGCGCTCTCGGCCTCGGGGGCGGGAGTTTCTGCCGCGGCAGGAGCCTCGGTAGCCTGGGGCTCGGCAATGGGTTCAACCTCGGCCTCGGCGGTCGGGGTGGCGGTGGTTTCGGTCTCAGGGTTAGGCAGGTTCTCGTTCTGGAGGTCCTGCAGGTTGGTGGTTTCTTCCATGTTAATGGTGTTTGTTTGTTTTAGAACTACTTATTATATAATAAGTTAAGGGTTTTTGCATTCCGTTCCCTCCTGTCGGGAATCAAGTGCAAAGATAGCATTTTTTTTTGAATTGGAATTTTTTTTGTTTTCGTCAGGCAATTCCACCGCTTCGGACCCGAAATTTTATCGATAAAAATCGGCATCCCGATTTCTGTTTATCAACTACGCGTTGCCCTTTGTATAATCTGCATTTGCGGAAAATTTCAAACGCATCCGATATTTTTTAAATTCAAGTAACAGGTTGACTACAAGTCAAGTAACTTTTCTCTCTGTATCGATAGTCGAACCATTCCCCTACCATCCCCCTAGAATTCCCCTAGAGAGTCCCTGCCGATTTTTGCCCGATATCGATACATTTTCCGACTGCGTGCAGCGGGTTGCGCTCATGCCTCGTCGGAGGGCAGTGGGGCAAGGTTGGCCAGGTAGGACTCCACCTGCTCCAGCTGCAGGGCTCGGTCGACAGTGTAACTGCCCACCTGCTCGCGCCGCAGCGCGCTGAGGAAGGCGCCGGAGCCGAGGGCGAGCCCCAGGTCGCGCGCCAGTGAGCGGATATATGTTCCCTTGCCGCAGTGGATGTGCAGGTCGGCCTGCGGCAGGTGCCCGGGCACTGTCCCCTGCGGGTTGTTGTATAGGTGGCTGGTGGGGAGTTCGGAGCTCGGAGTTTGGAGTTTGGAGTTTGCAGGAGGCTCTGTTCCGGGTCGGAAGTCGGTAACGGCGATGCTGTGGATGTGCACCGGCTTGGGGGTGGGGGAGGCGTCGGGGTTGTCGGCGCGAGCATACTGGTATGCCCGTTGGCCGTTGATTTTCACGGCGCTGAATATCGGGGGAACCTGCTCTATGGTGCCTACAAATCCCTCGATTGCCTGTTCGAGCATCGGGCGGGTGATATGCTCATAGGGGTAGTATGCGTCGATGGGGCGCTCGAGGTCGTAGCAGGGAGTGGTGGCACCTAGGACAAGGGTGGCGGTGTATACCTTGTCGCCGTCCTGCAACGTAGGTATTTGCTTGGTGGCACGGCCTATGCACACCAGCAGCAGTCCGGTAGCCAAGGGGTCGAGGGTGCCGGCGTGGCCTATTTTGATGTTCTTGATGCCGTAGAGGCGGCGGAGGGTGGACTTGACTTTGTTCACCGCCTGGAACGAGGTCCAGCAGCGGGGCTTGTCGATAGGGATGACGAGGCCGGCTTGCAGCTGTTCGAGGGTCAGCATCGTACTATCGCAGGGCTATGACGGCGATGCCGACGACGGCGCAGTAGACTGCAAACCAGATGAGTTTGCCTTTCTTGACGATGTTGAGCATCCACTTGCAGGCGAAGAGGCCGCTGATAAAGGCGGCGGCAAAGCCGATGATGAGGGCGGTGGGGGAGATGCCGGCCATGGCGTTGCTCACACCCATCGAGGCCATGTCTTTCACATCCAGCAGGGCCTCGCCCAGGATGGGCGGGATGACCATGAGGAACGAGAACTGGGCCAGCTTTTCCTTCTTGTTGCCCAGCAGGAGGCCGGTGGCGATGGTGGAGCCCGAACGTGAGAGACCGGGCAGCACGGCGCAGGCTTGGGCGATGCCGATGATGAAGGCGTCGCGCAGGCTGATGGTCTCGCGCTGGCGCGGCATGGAGAAGTAAGCGAACGAAAGCAGGGCCGCGGTAACCATCAGGCAGATGCCGACGATGAAGAGGCCGCTGCCGAAGACTTCCTCCACCTTGTCTTTAAAGAAGAGACCCACGATGGCCACCGGTATCATCGAGATGAGAATGTTGACGGTGTACTGGGTGCCTTCGTTGAAGGTCGTGAGACGTTGGAGGAAGGATTTCCCGTCGTCGGTGGGAGAGAAGAGCCCTTTGACCCAGGCGAAGAGGTCGGTGAATATCCAGGCTATCTCGCGCCACAGCACGCAGATGGTGCTCAACACGGTGGCTACGTGGACGGCGACGGTGAAGGAGAGGTTCTCGGCGCCGTCGCCGAGGCCGAAGAGGGCCTGGCCGATGGCCAGGTGGCCGCTGGAACTGACGGGGAGGTATTCGGTGAGGCCCTGTACGATGCCTAGGACCAAGGCTTCAAACCATTGCATGGCTTATTGTGCTTTAGGGGTTGATAGGTTAGTCTCTTTTCTTATACATGATGGCGGCTATCTCGATAATGAAGCCGACAACAATAAGGATGGGTGCCAGGTAGAGCCGGCGGTTGTCGAACATGGCAGGGTTGAACTGGTTGGGGTCGTCGCTGCCGCCGCCGCTGAGGAGCATGTAGCCGAGGGCGAGCACAATGAGGCCCGCAGCCATGAGTATGTAGTTGGTGCGGCCGAAGGCGAATCCCGAACGGGGCTTGTTTTCGTTGTTGGTTTCCATGTCTATATTATATAATATGTATTCAATTATTATGCTTGGCGATGTAGCGCCGCACGGTGAAGGCTGTGGCTAGGTAGGCGATGAGCATGCCGGCCAGGATGAGCACCAGGGCGATGGCGGCATACCAAAGGAAGTGGCGCGAGGCGGTGAGGTCGAGGGTGAGTTGGTTGTCGAACCCCCATAGGGTGGCGGCGGTAAGCAGCGAGGCGATGAGACCGCCAAGGGCACCATAGGCCAGGCTGCGCAGGCGGAAGGGACGGGCAATGAAACCTGCCTTGGCTCCAACTAGGCGCATGGTGGCGATGGTGTCGCGGTGGCTGTAGATGGCGATGCGGATGAGGCTGCTGATGAGCACCACGGTGATGAGCAGCAGCAGGGCCACAAAGATGATGAGGAACCACGAAAGTTTGTAGAACACCTCCTGCAGTTCGGCCACCACGTTCTCCTGATAGGCCACGCCGGTAACACCGTCGAGTGCTCCCACGCGCTCGCAGAAGTCGTCGAGTGCGGCGCCGCTGTTGTCGGGCAATAGCTGCACGTTCAGGTTGACCATCAATGAGGGGGTGAGCGGATTGTAGCCTATAAAGCCCACAAAGTCCTCGCCGAGCTCCTCGGAGAAGATATCGGCTGCCTGCTGTCGCGAGATGTAGTCGACATGCTTCACCACGGGCATCTGCGCTATGTCGGCCTTGAGGGCAAGCGCCAGGCTGTCGCTTACGTCGGGCACCAGGTCCACCTTGTAGGTGATACGCTCCTGTGCATCGTGGGTGAGGCGGTAGGAGTGGTATTCAATCACCAGCAGCAGGCCGAGCATGAACAGCACGAGCGAGATGCCTAGGATGGTGGTGCCGTGGGTACCCCAGAGGTGTACTTTGTTTTTCATTCGATAGTCTGTTGATAGGTTGATAAGTTTGTATGTTGATATGTACAAAATCAGTGTAGTCAGGATTGTTGTCGTATCAACCTATCAACTTATCAACTTGCGTTCAGTTGGCCAGCATGACAGGCATGACAAGCATCAGGATGTCGTCTTTCTTCTCTTCGCTCTCGTCGCCGTAGGGGAAGATGATACCGGCGCGCGAGGGATGCGAGAGTTCAACCAGCACCTGCTCGCTGTCGAGGTAGGATATCATTTCGGTGAGGAACTTGGCGTTGAAGCCGATGTCCATCGGGTCGCCCTCGTACTGGCAGGGGATGGCCTCGTGGGCGTTGTTGGAGAGCTCCAGGTCTTCGGCCGAGATGTCGATTCGGTCGGCCGTGATGGATAGGCGCACCTGGCGGGTGGCTTCGCTGGCGAAGATGCTGACGCGCTTCAGCGTGTTGAGGAACGACTGGCGGTCGAGGATAAGCTTGTTGGGGTTGTCCTTCGGGATGGCGGCCTCGTAGTTGGGGTAGCGGCCGTCGACCAGGCGGGTGATGATGTAGAAGTTGTCAAAGGTAAGGAAGAGGTTGGTGCTGTTGTATTCGAGGGTGATGTCGATTTCCTCCTTGCGTGAGGCGAGGATGTTCTTGACGATGGTGATGGGCTTCTTGGGCAGGATGAAGTTGGTGCTTTCGTCGCTGGAGACGTCTTTGCGGCGGTAGCGGACCAGTTTGTGGGCGTCGGTAGCCACGAAGGTTACTCCGTCGGGGGTCATCTCGCAGTAGATGCCGCTCATCTGCTGGTGCATCTCGTCGTTGCTGGTGGCGAAGACGGTCTTGTTGATGGCGTCGACCAGTGCGGTGGAGCCCATGATGACCTTGCCGGTGGTCTCGGCGGCAGGCATGGCGGGGTAGGTGGCGGCATCCATACCGGCCAGGCGGTACTGGCCGTCGCCCGAGGCGATTTCAATGGTGTAGGTCGAGGTGTCGACCGAGAAGGTGAGGGGTACGTCGTCGAAGGTCTTCAGTATGTCGAGCAGCATGCGCGAGGGGATAGCCACCTCCTCGGCTTGGTCCATGTGGCCGGTTTCGACGGCGAGGCGGGCCATGAGGGTGGTCGACAGGTCGGTGGTTTTCATGATGAGGGTATTCTCCTCGAGGCGCATGTGGAAGCAGCCGATGATGGGCATGGTGTTGCTGGCGGAGAGCACGCCGCTCAGGGACTGCAGCTGTTTGAGCAATTGCTGGCTATTGACTATGAATTTCATATTATTACTGTTTTTATATTCTATAAATCAGAGTGCAAAGATACGAAGATTGTGCGACATGGCGGCACTTTTTTTTCAACAGTTTAATCAACAGACACATCGACGAAGACGCCCTGCGGTATTTCCAGGTCGTGCAGGTTGGTCAGCGAGCAGTACTGGCGCGAGGCTTTCTGGTCGAAGTAGAAGGTGCCGTGGATGCGGTTGCCCACTTTCAGGATGCGCCCCGGGTCGAAGAGGAGCACCACGTTCTTGTAGGTGCGGTTGTCGTAGGTGAAGTTGACCCCGAGCGAGTCGGGCGAGTGCAGCTGCACGGCGTAGCCCGCCGTGGGGCGCACGGGGTCGAGGGTGCATTCCTGAATGTAGACTATCGTGCCGTCGAAGGCCACCTCTTCGCGCTCTTCGCACGCGGTGCAGAGGAAAATGGCGGCAAACAGGATATATAGGGCTTTGTTTTTCATTTTAATTGAAAAGTCTAAGTGCGTCGTTCAGAGAGGTCTTCATGTCGGTGCTTTCCTTCCGTTGGCCGATGATGAGTGCGCAGGGCACCTGGTATTCGCCGGCGGGGAACTGCTTGGTGTAGGAGCCAGGTATGACCACACTGCGTGGCGGCACGTAGCCGGTGTGGGTGATGGGCTGGCTCTGGGTAACGTCGATTATCTTGGTGCTGCCGGTGATGACCACGCCGGCGCCGAGGACGGCCTCGCGGTCCACCCATGCTCCTTCGACTACAATGGCTCTTGACCCTATGAAGCAGTTGTCCTCGATGACCACGGGCTTGGCCTGCAGGGGTTCCAGCACGCCTCCGATGCCCACGCCTCCGCTGAGGTGCACATTTTTGCCAATCTGTGCGCAGGAACCCACGGTGGCCCAGGTGTCGACCATGGTGCCGCTGTCCACGTAGGCGCCGATGTTGACGTAGGAGGGCATCATGATGGTGCCGGGGGCCAGGTAGGCACCGTGGCGGGCCACGGCGGGCGGCACCACGCGGATGCCGCGCTCGGCCAGGTTCCGTTTCAGCGGTATCTTGTCGTGGTATTCCATCGGGCCGGCCTGGGTGGTCTCCATGCCCTGTATCTGGAAGTAAAGCAGGATGGCTTTCTTGACCCATTCGTTGGCCTGCGGGGCGGTGCCTTCGCCGCCGGGGCGAGTGATGGCGCGCAGCTCGCCGCGGTCCAGGAGGTCGATGGCCTCGGCTATGACTTGTCTGGTTTTGGGATCTTGCAGCAGTTCGCGCTGCTCCCATGCTTGTTCTATGAGGTTTTTCATCGTAGGAGTAATATTGTGCCGGTGCGGCGCTGCAGGCGGTTCGGGGCGTGGAGGGTGCGGTAGGTGAGGTTGTACACGTAGGTGCCCTGCGGCATGTCGGTGCCGTTCTCATCGGTGCCGTCCCACGGGGTGTCCACCCCCTCGAGGTGGCGCACAAGCAGGCCGTGGCGGTTGTAGATGTATATTTCCAATTCTGTGATTTGCAGCCCCACGGGTTGCCATGTGGTGTTGGTGCTTTGCGTGGGGGTGAAGACGTTTGGGATGTAGATGGTGGCGCGGTCGATGGTGAAGGAGTCGGTGGTGGTGTCTGCACAGCCCTCGATGCTGTAGGCTATGAGGGTTACATATATGGAGTCGGTGTCAAGGGGAAACTCGTACTGGAACTGGCGTTCTGTGCGCTGCGCTCCGTCGATGCTCCACAGGCGGTGGTGGCAGTAGGTGCTCTGGTCGTAGAAGTCGATGTAGGGGCTGTCGGCGGTGGGCATTTCAGGTATGGCGTGGATACGTGCCTTGAGGCTGCCGGCCAGGATGTTGAGGTGCAACGTAGTGGTGGAGTCGCACCGATATTGGTTGAGGGCGTGGTAGCTGTAGTCGCCCGTATGGCTATAGGTGTCGTTGCCGAAGGTGTAGGTGGTGTTGATGCAGATGGTGTCGTAGATGTCGATTTGGTGGTGGGGATGGATGGTGAGCTGCAGGTTGACGATGCTGTCGCATCCATGTACCGACAGCAGCGGCAGGGTGTAGAAACCGGCGGTGTCGAGGGCGTAGTCGGCAATAAGGTAGGGCAGCAGGTTGTCGCATGTGGTGTCCGACACGGAGGTGTCATAAGTGGGGTGAACGGTCAGGCGGATGGTTACCGTGCTGTCGGCTCCGTAGCGGTCGGGTAGGGTGAAGGTGGTGTCGATGGTGGCCTTGAAGGTGTGGCCGGCGAAGGTGTAGGGCAGTTGGTTGTCGCAGATGTTCTGGATGTAGGTGTAGCTGTGGTTGTGGTGCACGGTGAGGTGGAGGGTTACGGTGCTGTCGCAGCTGTGGCGGTTGGTGAGTATGATGCTGGTGTCAGTGCTTTCGGAGAAGAGGATGCCGCAGAAGCGGTAGGGGAGGTAGTTCTCCAGTGTGGTGTCGGTGATGGCGGTATGGTGGGTGGGGTGGATGGTGAGGTGGAGTTCTAGGGTGCTGTCGCAGCCTGCAACGGTGGTGAGGTGGATGAGGGTGGTGCCGGCGGTATCGATGGCATGGCCTGCGAGAAGGTAGGACAATTGGTTGTCGCAGAGGGTGTCGGTAATGGTGGCGTGGTAGGTGGGGTTCACGTTGAGTTGGATGGTTACCGTGCTGTCGGCTCCGTGGCGGTCGGGTAGGGTGAAGGTGGTGTCGGTGGCGGCATGGAAGGTGTGGCCGGCGAAGGTGTAGGGCAGCTGGTCGTCGCAGATGTTCTGGCTGTAGGTGTAGCTGTGGTTGTGGTGTACGGTGAGGTGGAGGGTTACGATGCTGTCGCAGCCGTAGCGGTTGGTAAGTGTAATGCTTGTGTCGGTGCTTTCGGTGAGGCTCATGCCACAGAAGGAGTAGGGGAGGTTGTTCTCAAGGACGGTGTCGGTGAGGATGGTGTTGTGGGTGGGGTTGACGGTGAGGTGGAGTATAGCTGTGCTGTCGGTGCCGGTGTGGGAGGCGAGGGTGATGCTGTCGACGGTGGAAGCCGTGTAGCTGCGGTTGCTCCACAGGAAGGGTGTCTGGTTCAGGCATAGGGTGGTGTCGAGCAGCGTCTCCACGTTAGGGTACACAACGAGGGTGATGCTCGTAGTGCTGTCGCATCCGTGGAGGGTGGTGTCGGCGATGAGGGTGTCGTCGACTGCCCTTGTGAAGGTGTGCCCGGCGAAGGTGTAGGGCAATTGGTTCTCGCTGATGGTGTCGGTGAGTGTGTTGTTGTATACCGGGTGCACCGTGATGCGCATCTCGTGCAGGCTGTCGCATCCTGCCGAGGTGGCGATGGTGCGCACCACAGTGGTGTCGTGGGTGTAGGTGTGGTTCAGGAAGGTGTAGCTCCCGCAGCTATCCGCCTCGTCGGAGACGGTGGGCGAGGGGTGGACGGTGATGTGGGCCACGGTGTCGATGGTGTCGCCGCACGAGCTGACCACACGGAGGGTGTAGGCCACGCTGGTGTCGCCGCTGACGCTGCCCGGCACCTGCAGGTGGAACAGCGAGTCGTTCAGCTGTGTGATGCCCGAGCCCTCCACGATGTACTCCGTTGGCACGCATTCCATCGGAGGCAGCAGGGTGGCATCGAGCGAGAGTTCCCATTCGAATATGTATCCGTTGTCAACGCTGTAACCGTCGATGACTTCGATGGCCCAGGTGCCGTTCAGGGGGCAGCCGATGAGGGTGGAGAAGTTTTGGTCGGGGTGGTAGAAGTTGGTGCCCGCTGCCACGTTGCTGGAGTCGACGATGTTGTTCCAGCCATAGGTTCCGGTGTTGCGATAGTGTGTGCTGGCGCTGCGGTAGATGAGTGCTTCGCCTGGAGCGTAGGAGTAGGTGTTGTTGTTGCTCCAGCAGTAGTTCCAGCCTATGCCAGGGGCGTTGGCGGGTCGGGTCGAGTCGCATTTGTCGAAATGGTCTTCTTCGTCGAAGGCTATGCCAAAATGGGTGCCGCCTACGGTGTTGTTTCCCGGATTCCAACCCCAGTGGTTGTCTGGGATGCTGTCGGAACAGTAGGCAGTGCTGCCGGTGCCGTATTTTTTCATCAGCGAGGCGCGCTGGCCACTGGGGCAGCGGATGCCGATGTAGACGTCGCCGATATAGGAGTGCTCGATATTGAGGCGCACGTATTTGATGTCGTTGACCGAGGTTACCGTGGCTCCGGGTGTGAATGAAGTGAAGGTAACAGGCGAACGGTAGGTGCAGCGGCCGCCGCAGGCTAGCCCGTCGGGCAGGAAGATGCGCTCGCTGTGTCCCAGGGTGGTCTCCTGCGACTGGATAACCACCGAGTGGGTGTCGTGCAGGCCGAAACTGACGTTGATGCTGGCCGTAAAATCCGTGCCGGCGCATACATCGGTCGGCAGGTTGAGGTCCACAATCTGTTGTGCCGCCCCGGTAAGGGTGGTCAGCAGCATGAGGATGAGCAATCGCAGTTTCATAGTCTTTTTTGTTAATGGTTAATCCCGCTTCCGCATCACTTCGATGGATCCGTTGCGCCGCACGATGCCGAAGGGGCTCTTGGCCGTGAAACGGAAGTAGTAGGTGCCGTCGGGGCAGCGTGTGGCCTCGGGGTCCCAGAAGTCCTCCTCGCGCCGTATGTCGCGCACATGGTAGACCAGCGCGCCCCAGTGGTCGTACACCCACAGCTCGTTCATCGGGTACATGCCGCACTCCAGCAGGTTGACCACGCGCCAGGTGTCGTTTGTGCCGTCGCCGTCAGGGGTTACCAGGTTGGGGAACTGAAGCCAGTCGTTGACGATGGTGATGTCGTGTGTGATGCTGTCGGGGCAGTAGAGGCTGTCGCCGTAGGGGGTGATGTGCAGCAGCGAGGCGACAAGCGTTATGCCATACTCCCCGAAGACAATCTCGGTGCCGTAGCCCCAGGTGTACGCCGTCTCGAATGCCCAGACGCTGTCCACTCCCGCGCCGTCGGAGCGACTGAAAAGCCATAGGTAGCGGTCGCTGGGCGTGCTGTGGTTGAGCATCTCGGCCGTGGGGTGCGACATGACTGGGGGCTCGGGATTCCACGAGAAGGCGGCCGTAGGCTTGTCGTACACCCATACCGCCTCTTTCATCCACGCCGTGTCGCGGCAGCCCTGCTGGCTGACGGCGGCCAGCATCAGGTCGTACACGCCGGCGCTGTCGTAGGTGTGGGTGGCGCTCGAGTCGGTCAGCGTATGCCCGTCGCCCAGGTACCAGGTGCGGCTGCTGCCCAGCGGCGACATGTCGCGCAGCAGCAGGCGGAGGGGGCGGCAGCCGGCCAGCATCGTGTCGCCGCTCCAGCGCTCGTCGTCGAGGCTGATTTCCATCGCGGCACGGAACCCGCTGTCGAGCAGCACGAGCGTCAGGTGCGTCGTGCTGTCGCAGCCCTGCTTCGTGTGGTCGAAGTAGGAATAGTTGCCCGTGGCGCTGTATTCGTTGCCGTTCCACACCAGCGCCTCCCGCGGGCAGAAGCGCGCCGTGTCGTAGATGAGGTAGGTGGGGTGGAACGTGAATCGTATTTCGGTAATTTCCGTGCAACCCTGCGGGGTGATGACGGTGTCGAAACGGTGAGTGGTCTCGGTGAATGGTTCGGTGCCTACCCATAGGGTGTCGCCGTGGCAGGCCTCCCGGATGATGGAGTCGTGGATGGCTCCCACATAGCGGATGCTGACCACCGTGTCGGCCACCACGCCCGTGCTGTCCAGCAGCTGGATGGTGTAGGGCACCGTGGTGTCGGTGGTTTGTCCGGCCGGGGCGCGCAGCACATAGGTCGAGTCGTCCACGCGTCGCACGCTGTCGCCCAGCACATTGGAGCCGGTGATGATGATGTTGCCGGTCTGGATGGAGGCGTCGAGCGAGAGTTCCCAGTCGAAGATATACCCGTTGTCGCCGCTGTAGCCGTCGATTACCTCGATGGCCCATTCGCCGTTCAGCGGGCAGCCAATGAGCGAGCTGAAATTCTGGTCGGGGTGGTAGAATTGGGTCTTGGCGGCCACGTGGCTCGAGTCGATGCTGCCCTCGCTGTTGCTGATGTTGCCCTGCTGGTAGATGCGTCCGTCGCCGGCGGCGTAGGTGATGCCGGCCGTCGTGTTGTCGCTCCAGCAGTAGTTCCAGCCCGTGCCGGGTGCGTTGTCGGCGTGGGTCGAGTCGCATTTGTATTCCGTCGTGGAGTTGCCGCTGTTGGGGATGCCCAAGTTGGTTTGGCCGCCGACATTGCTGCCGCTGTGCCAGTTCCGTGCGTCCGTCGGAATGGTGTCGCGGCAGGGACTGCTGCTGCCGTTGAAGCGCATCAGGGTGGCCCGCGTCCCGTTCGGGCAGCGGAGGCCCACGTAGAGGTCGCCGATAAAGCTGTGCTCTATGTTGAGGCGCACATACACGATTTCCTCCACCGAACTCACCGTCTGGCCGTTCATGAAATTGTTGAACGTAACCGGCGAGCGGTAGGTACAGCGGCCGTCGCACGGCACGCCGTCAGGCAGGAACACACGTCCGGGAGAGGAGAGCGTGGCGCGGTAGTCGGCGACTACCACGTCGCTCGCCTCCGAATGGCCCACGCGGACCACCGTGCTGTCGCCTATGCATTTGACAGTGTCGATTGAGATTTTGGAAAACAGCAGGCTGGGGTCGGCCTGTGCTTGCGCAACAGTGCCGCCCGCCAGCAGGAGCAGGGCGGTGAGGAGCGGGGTCAGTATTTGGCGTTTTTTCACTTCTTTCGGGCTCATTAGGTCAGTTCTTCGCAGGTGGCGTGCCGGTCGGTTTGCGTGTTATGTTATTGTATGCCAAATGGTTGTATTGGTTTCCCGGCAGGGAATCCTCCTGCTTAAACACCAGCAAAAATACACTTTTTTTTAATATTGGTTGCGCAAATTTATAAAAATTACATTTTTTTTCACCTGCAGCCGCCCATCCATTTCCGCCACCCTTCCACCCCACTCCCCAAGAGAGTAAGAAGAGGGTAAGAAGAGGAGAAAAAGGGGAGCGGTATAGTTCGCTGGTTATCAGTCTGTTGTGTGGCTCCTTTTCGGCACCCCTTGCAAGGTGGCTACATTGCGCTGTATATCAATAGGATACGTGCTTTTTTGACACTTTTTTTCGCATCGTGCCTTGGAATGTATTTTTTTTCGTATCTTTGCAGCATCATTTAATAACCACAAACATGAAGCAACTCATTGAATGCGTGCCTAATATAAGTGAAGGCCGCAACATGGATATCATTAATCAGGTAACCGCCGAGATTGAGAAGGTCGAGGGTGTGAAGCTCCTCGACGTCGACCCCGGCCAGACCACCAACCGCACCGTCATCACCTTCGTGGGCGAACCCGAGCCGGTGCTCGAGGCCGCCTACCAGGTGGTCAAGAAAGCCTCCGAGCTCATCGACATGACCCAGCACCACGGCGCCCACCCGCGTCAGGGTGCCACCGACGTGTGCCCCCTCATCCCCGTGGCCAACATCACCATGGACGAGGTGGTGCAGTACGCCCACAAGCTGGGCAAGCGCCTCGGCGAGGAGCTCGACATCCCCATCTACTGCTACGAGAACGCCGCCTTCATCCCCGAACGCCGCAACCTGGCCTACTGCCGCACCGGCGAGTACGAGAGCCTCTCCTCCCGCCTCGGCACCGAGCAGTGGAAGCCCGACTTCGGCCCCAACGCTTGGAACGACCACACCGCCCGCACCGGCGCCACCCAGGTCGGCGCCCGCGACTTCCTCGTGGCCATCAACTACAACCTCAACACCACCTCCACCCGCCGCGCCAATGCCATCGCCTTCGACGTGCGTGAGAAGGGCCGTCCCGCCCGCGAGGGTGGCAAGCCCAGCGGCAAGCCCCTCAAGGACGAGAACGGCAAGCCCGTCATGATTCCCGGCACCCTGAAGGGCACCAAGGCCATCGGCTGGTACATCGAGGACTACGGCATCGCACAGGTCTCGATGAACATCACCTCCATCAAGGTCGCCCCCGTGCACCTCTGCTTCGACGAGGTGTGCCGCTGCGCCCAGAACCGCGGCCTCCGCGTTACCGGCTGCGAAATCGTCGGCCTCATTCCCAAGAGTGTCCTCATCGACGCCGGCAAGTACTACCTGGCCAAGCAGCAGCGCAGCCTCGGCGTGAGCGAGGACGAAATCATGAAGGTGGCCGTCAAGAGCATGGGCCTCGACGACCTCAAGCCCTTCGACCCCAAGGAGAAGGTCATCGAATACCTCATTGAGGACCACAGCAAAAAGAAGCTGGTCGACCTCACCTGCCGCGGTTTCTGCGACGAGACCGCCAGCGAGAGCCCCGCCCCCGGCGGCGGCTCGGTCAGCGCCTACATGGGCGCCCTGGCCGCCTCGCTCGGCACCATGGTGGCCAACCTCACCGGCGGCAAGGCCGCCTACGACGACGAGTGGGAGAAATTCTCCGACGTGGCCGTCAAGGGTCAGCAGCTCAAAGAGGAACTGCTCCACCTGGTGGATGAAGACACCGAGGCTTTCAACCGCATCATGAACGCCTTCGGCCTCCCGAAAAAGACCGACGACGAGAAGGCCGCCCGCACCGCTGCCATCCAGGAGGCCACCCGCTACGCCACCGAGGTGCCCTTCCGCACCATGCAGCGCTCGCTCGAAGCCTTCGAGGTCTGCCGCGCCATGGTCGAGTGGGGCAACCCCAACTCAGTCACCGACGGCGGCGTGGGCGCACTGGCCGCCCGTTCGGCCGTCATGGGAGCCCACCTCAATGTGAAAATCAACGCCTCGTCGCTCACCGACGAAGCCTTCAAGGCCGACATCCTGCTGCGCGCCGCCGCCATCGAGGCCGAGGCCCTCAAGCAGGAAGCCGAGATACTGAAAACCGTCAACGAAAAGATTGGACTCTAAATGAAGAAGAAAGCACTTGCACTCCTCGCCGTCGTGGTGCTGACGCTGGTAGCTGCCAGCTGCACCCACCACACCTGCCCCGCCTACCGCGGCTCGGTGGTGATGGCCGACGAGGTAACGCTCGCTGAATAAGCGATTTGCAGACACCCATTGCCTGCTGTGGGATGCTTCTAGGGATGCACCCCACAGTAGGTTTTTTGTATCAAAAACACAAATGTCCATGAATTACCCATAAATCAATTGATTGTAAATCCGTGGTATTTCGTGTTTTGAAAAAAGTTTTTTCCCATGGCGGTGCCTGTTTTGTGAAATTTTTGTATCTTTGCAGTTGCAAAAAGACCGACGAAATAGCGAGGTATAATCGTAACTCATTGATTTTTACTCACCCCCGTCTCATATAAACCAAAAACAACACAATCATGAAGAAAACCTTCAGGCAGATGGCCCTGGAGGCCATGGCGGCAGGGCTGGCCTTCGTCGCCTGCGATGACGACAACAAAGACAACCCCGGCGGTGGTGGCGGAACGGAGACCGCCGAGTGGGTGGACCTGGGCCTTCCCTCTGGCCTGCTGTGGGCCAAGTGTAACCTTGGTGCGACCAAGCCCGAGGAGTACGGCGACTACTACGCCTGGGGCGAGACCTCGACCAAGGAGGTCTACACATGGGAAACCTACAAGTACTGCACGGCAGTGGATGAAGATGGCTGGATTAAGACGCTGTCGAAATACAACACCGACAGCGAGTACGGCACGCCCGACCACCTGACAACCCTGCAGCCCTCCGACGACGTGGCGACGCAGAAGCTCGGCGACGGCGCCCGCATGCCGACCGAAACAGAGTGGTGCGAGCTCCTCGCCAACACCACCTCTGAATGGACCACCGTAAACGGCGTCTACGGCTGCAGGCTCACCGCCTCTAACGGCAAGAGTCTCTTCTTCCCCGCCGCCGGCGGCCGCTACGGTTCCGAATTGCTCCGCGCGGGCGAGATCGGCGTCTACAGGTCTTCGTCTCTCTACGCGGGCGGCCCGCTCTACGCGTGGGACTTCGACGGCTACGTGAACGACGGCTACCGCGAGTATGGGTACTCCGTGCGCGCTGTGTGTGCCAGTCAGAACTAACCCTTGTTCCGTTCCCCGCAACGGGCACCGAAATACGATTGGACGGCAGCCCCGAAGGGGCGGCACGAGCTGGCAATCCAGGATAGTCAATCCTCAACTCCCCCTCTAAGCTAGAGGGGGTGGCGCCGCCGCAGGCGGCGACGGGGGCGTGTGTCCTAAGGGCTTGCGGTTCACACTCCTCCGTCCGCGCTTTGCGCGTCCACCTCCCCTAGCTTAGGGGAGGAGTTTAAATGATTCATGTTCAGTTTCTTCAACTCCCCCTCTAAGCTAGAGGGGGTGGCGCCGCCGCAGGCGGCGACGGGGGCGTGTGTCCCAGGGCTTGCGGTACACACTCCTCCGTCCGCGCTCCGCGCGTCCACCTCCCCTAGCTTAGGAGAGGAGTTTAAATGATTCATGTTCAGTTTCTTCAACACCCCCTCTAAGCTAGAGGGGGTGGCGCCGCCACAGGCGGCGACGGGGGCGTGTGTCCCAGGGGCTTGCGATTCACACTCCTCCGTCCGCGCTCCGCGCGTCCACCTCCCCTAGCTTAGGGGAGGTGTTTAAATGATTCATGTTCAGTTTATTCAACTCCCCCTCTAAACTAGAGGGGGTGGCGCCGCTGCAGGCGGCGACGGGGGCGTGTGTCCTAAGGGCTTGCGGTGCACACTCTTCAACTCCCCCTCTAAGTTAGAGGGGGTGGCGCCGCCGCAGGCGGCGACGGGGGCGTGTGTCCCAGGGCTTGCGGTGCACACTCTTCAACTCCCCCTCTAAGCTAGAGGGGGTGGCGCCGCCACAGGCGGCGACGGGGGCGTGTGTCCCAGGGCTTGCGGTTCACACTCCTCCGTCCGCGCTCCGCGCGGCCACCTCCCCTAACTTAGGGGAGGAGCTGAAATGGCCACAACCTGCGCCGCCGCCTGCTGGCCGGACGGGCGGAGTTCGGCAGGCGCGGCATCTTCGACCTGGCTGTGAGGCACTACCACCGCACAGTCGCATCCCCCGCCCGGTGCCCCATTTTTGCCCCCAAACTCCTAACTCCCAACTCCCAACTCCTAACTCCCAACTCCCAACTCATAACTCCTAACTCATAACTCCTAACTCATAACTCATAACTCATAACTCATAACTCCCAACTCCCAACTCCCAACTCCCAACTCCCAACTCATAACTCCTAACTCATAACTCATAACTCATAACTCATAACTCCCAACTCATAACTCCTAACTCCTAACTCATAACTCATAACTCATAACTCATAACTCCCAACTCCCCGAATGCCCCCATAATGGTCCACAGCGTTCCATAGCCTTCCATAGCCTTCCATAGCCTTCCATAGCGTTCCAGAGCTTCCAAATCCTTCCAGATCCTTCCAGAGCCTTTGTATTCCCCTACCGTTCCCCTACCATTCCCCTACCGTGTTCCTGCCGCCCCCCTGTCGGGCGGAGTGGGGCGGTTTGTTGAAAAAATATTTCCGCCATGTCGGAAATTATTCGTACTTTTGTGCATTGTTTATACCCCCTACAGTTATGCCCACGACTACCCCAAGACGCAAGGACAGAATAACATACGCGCAGGCGTTCGATATCAACGGCAACACCCCTCCGCAGGCCATCGCCGTCGAGGAGGGCGTGCTCGGTGCCCTGATGCTCGACCAGACTGCCCTCATCAATGTCATCGAAACACTGCACCCGGACTACTTCTATCGCCCTGAACATCAGACCATCTACCGCGCCATTCTCAAACTTTTCGAGCAGAGCCAGCCCGTCGACCTGCTGACCGTGGTGCAGCGGCTGCGGCTCGATGGCGAGCTCGAGTCCGTCGGGGGCGCCTACGCCGTGTCGAAACTCACCGAGAACATCGTCTCGGCTGCCCATATCGAATACTACGTCCGTGTGCTCAGTGAGAAGTTCATCCAGCGCGAGATGATACGCATCTCCACCGAGACCATCACCCAAGCCTACGATGAAACCACCGATGTGGTGGACCTGCTCGACAAGACGGAGCAGCGCCTGATGGACATCAACGACAAGAACTTCCGCTCGGACTACAAGCCGCTGGGCGACTTCGTAACCCTCGCCAAGGACCAGATCGAAGAGGCCGGCGAAAAGACCGACGGCTGCACCGGCATCGAGAGCGGCTTCATCGGGCTCGACAGCATGACCACCGGCTTCCAGCCCGGCACCCTCATCATCCTGGCCGCCCGCCCCGCCATGGGTAAGACGGCCTGTGCTCTCAGCATGGCGCGCAACATGGCGGTGGACTTCAAGAAGCCTGTCGCGCTCTTCTCCCTCGAAATGACAGGCCAGGAGTTGGCCATGCGCCTTATCAGCAGCGAGGCCAAGCTCGATGGCAAGAAGCTCAAAACCGGCAAGTTGGCCGCCTACGAGAAGGAGCAGCTCAGCCGCGGGGCGCAGATACTCTCCGGCGCACCCATCTATATCGACGACACACCGGCACTCACCATCTTCGAGCTCCGCGCCAAGGCCCGCCGACTCAAGCAGCGCTATGACATACAGATGATTTTCATCGACTACCTGCAGCTCATGTCGGGTGGCAACGCCGACAGCCGCAATGGCAATCGCGAGCAGGAGGTCTCTATGATTAGTCGCCAACTGAAGGCCCTCAGCAAGGAACTGAACATACCCATCCTGGCCATGTCCCAGTTGAGCCGCGCCGTCGAGAGTCGCCCGGATAAGAAACCCCAGTTGAGCGACCTTCGCGAGTCGGGCGCCATCGAACAGGATGCCGACATCGTGATGTTCATCTACCGTGCTGACTACTACAATATTATGGAGGATGACAAGGGCAGCACCCTCGGTATGGCCGACCTCATCCTTGCCAAGCACCGCTCCGGCAGCGTGGGGGATGTCAGGCTTCGTTTCGTCAAGGAATTTGCCCGATTCGAGAATCCGCCACAGTTCGACCTCGGTGCCGGTACCGCTGGCGGCATAGGCCCCAATATGGGCTTTGACAGCGGTGGCAGCATCACCGTGGACTCGCGCATGAATGCCGACAACGATGCATTGTTCGACAATAACGGTAATAACGGAGAAGAATTGTAATACACTAATATGGACGAGAATATACGTAAAGAGTTGAGGTCCATTCTGGACGAGGAGGTGGTGCTGGCCACAGGCTGTACCGAGCCCGGCGCCGTGGCGCTTTGTGTCGCCAAAGCCTGTTCGTTGCTCGATGCCGAACCCGATCAGGTGCGCTTGCGACTGAGCAAGAATGTCTTCAAGAATGCCATGGGCGTGGGTATCCCCGGCAGCGGTATGATTGGACTGCCCATCGCGGTGGCGATGGCTGTCGTGGCCGGCGACCCTGACCGCGGCCTCGAAGTGCTCACCCTGCCACCTGACCGCGTGGAGGCCGCCAAGCGCTGGCTTGACGGGAATACTCGCCGCATCGACATCGGTGTCAAGGAAACCTCCGAGAGGTTGTATATAGAGTGTCTGGTTTCCAAGGGAGAACACTCTGCTACCGCCGTCATTGCCCGTCGGCACACCCATTTTGTATTCCTCGGCAGGGGAGGGGAGGTGCTCCTTGACGAAAAGCAGGGGCTGCACCAGCAGGCGGACGATACCGCTCTCCCCGACCGCGACTGCCGTCAGCAGCTTGAGCTCTCTGCCCGTATGGTCTACGACTATGCCACCACTGCACCGTTGGAAGAGCTGGAGTTTATCCGTGAGACCGTCCTCCGTAACGACGCTGCCTCGCAGTGGGGTCTTGAGGGACGTGGGTTGCACTCCGGCGAGCTGCTGATGCGCGAGGCAGATGGCGACTTGATCCACACCATTGTGGCGCGCACCGTGGCCGCCTCGGATGCCCGCATGGACGGCTGTCCGATGCCTGTCTACTCCAACTCGGGCTCCGGCAACCAGGGCATCTGCTGCACCCTGCCGCCTTACTACTACGGCACCCTCAAGGGGTGCTCCGACGAACAGGTAACGCGCGCCTTGGTGCTCAACCACTTGATGTCCATCTATATCAAGCGTGGCATCGGTCGCCTCAGTGCCTTGTGCGGCATTGTGAATGCCTCGATTGGCAATGCGGCGGCGATGACTTACCTCAACGGCGGCGGCTATCGCGAGGTGTGCTATGCCATCAAGAATATGATTAACACCCTGGCTGGCATGGTGTGCGACGGGGCCAAGCCCAGCTGCGCGCTGAAGATGGCCTCGGGAGTATACAGTGCCTATGTCTGTTCGCTGCTTGCCACCGAGGGACATGTGGTTGAGCCCACCGACGGGTTGAGCGAGGAGTGTGTCGACTGCTCCATTCGCAACCTGGGCCGCCTGGGCCGTGAAGGCATGTGCAGCACCGACGACTGCATCCTCGATATCATGACGCACAAGCGATAAACACCGCATTTGCCGCACCTTCAGTCTGGTTGGCTGTATTTTTGTCCAATGGATTGGAGGTCAGGGAGGTGTGGCTGTTGTTGAAAACTTTTTCCTAGCACCCTCCACCATGTGGGAAAAAAGTGTTAATTTTGCACCGCAAAAATAGTAATAAAAATGAGAGAAATGGATTACAAAGAGCCTAGAAAAGAAGAACTGTACAGCCAGGCCATACCTGCCGGCAAGCGCAGATATTTCTTCGATGTGAAAGAAACCCGTGGTGGTGACAAGTTTATTACCATTACCGAAAGCCGCAAACTGTTCGACAGCCGCACCGGCGAAGTGTATTTCGAGAAGAATAAGATGTTCCTCTACAAGGAGGATTTCGACAAGTTCAAACAGGGATTTGAGAACGCCTTGTCGTTCATAGCCACCGGCATAGAGCCGCCACCCGTGGTGGTCGAGGATACCTACGGCTCTGACTTCGCCGACCGTGGCGCCGACGTTGACAGCAAATTGGACGACATAGATTTCAAGTTTTAATCCCTGAATGATGGCAAAAATAATTTCCGTCGCCAACCAGAAGGGCGGAGTGGGCAAAACCACCACCGCCGTCAACCTCTCGGCAGCCCTGGCAGTGCTCGAGAAGAAGGTGCTCCTGGTGGATTGCGACCCGCAGGCCAACGCCACAAGTGGTCTCGGTGTCAACCCTGACGAACTGGAGAACGGTGTCTATGAATGCCTTATGGGCGAAATAGATGCCGAGGATGTAATCTACGAGACCGACACCCCCAACCTCGACCTCCTCCCCACGCGCATCGATCTTGTCGGTGCCGAGGTTGAGCTGGTGAACGAGAATGGGCGTGAGCAATTCCTCAGCCGTGTACTCGAACCCCTGCGGGGCGATTACGACTACATCATCATCGACTGCTCGCCTTCGCTGGGTCTCATTACCCTCAACGCCCTGACCGCCTCCGACTCGGTCATCATCCCCATCCAGAGCGAGTACTTCGCCCTCGAAGGGCTCGGCAAGCTGCTCAATACCGTCCGTATCGTCCAGACTCGCCTCAATCCCAAACTGGCTATCGAGGGGCTGCTGATTACCATGTTCGACAACCGCCTCCGTCTGGCCCGTCAGGTGGTGGAGGATGTACGCAGCCATTTCGGACAGCTGGTCTTCCAGACCATCATCTTCCGCAACACCAAGCTGGCAGAGGCCCCGTCCTATGGCAAAAGCATCATCATGCACGACGCCGCATCGACTGGTGCCGTCAACTATCTGAACCTGGCACAGGAAATACTGACCAAGAAATAGGGAATAGCGATTATGAGCGCAAAATTAAAGAAAGCAGGTGGATTGGGCCGCGGACTGGGCTCGATTCTGCCGGATATTGACATCGAGGCAACCGTCAGCGGACACCAGGCCGCTGTCAGTATGAGTGAAGTGCCCTTGGAGAAAATCGTGGCCAATCCGTATCAGCCGCGAAAGGACTTCGACAACGAGGCGCTGGAGGAACTGGCGCAGTCCATTCGTCGCCAGGGGGTAATCACCCCGGTTACAGTGCGGCGCATGCCCGATGGAAGCTACCAACTTATTGCTGGCGAACGCCGCACACGCGCTGCGCGGCGTGCCGGTCTGGTTGCCATTCCGGCCTATGTGCGCACCGCCACCGACACGCAGATGATGGAAATGGCGCTGGTGGAGAACATACAGCGTTCGGAATTGACCGCCATCGAAGTGGCTTTGGCGTACAAGGCGCTGATTGATGAATGCGAATTGACGCACGAGGAACTCAGCGAGCGCGTCGGCAAGAACCGCTCCACCATCACCAACTACCTCCGCCTGCTGACCCTGCCGGCCGAGACCCAGTTGGCCCTCAGCCGTGGCCAAATCAGCATGGCCCACGCCAGGGCGCTGGTGAATGTGGAGGACATCGACCGCCACCTCGACTTGCTGCACACCATCATCGCCCGCGAACTCTCTGTCCATCAGGCAGAACAGTTGATTAAGGAGTCGAAAGAAGAGCGTGTGAAGAAGAAAGTGGCGGGTGCCGGGAAGCGCGGTGAACTGCCCGAGCGCCACACCGCCGTCCAGCAGCAGCTGCGCGACCGCCTGCAGAGCACTGTCGAAATCAAGCGCTCGCAGCGCGGCAAGGGGTCGCTCACCATCCACTTCACCTCCGACAAGGACTTCGAGCGCATCCTCGCCCTCATCGAAAAATGACACGCGAAAGTTGAAAACACGGAACCATAAAGGTTGGAAAGTTATGCTGATGCTGTGCGTTGGCATAACTTTCAATTTTCAGTTCCCCGTTTTCAGCTCCCCTGTGGCGGCCCAGGAGCCTGTGGCAGTCGACCCGCCCGAGGTGAAGGTGGTCTCCGTCCGCGAAGAGCACTCGGCCAACCGCGCCCTGCTGCTCTCGCTCCTGCCCGGCGCCGGCCAGGTCTACAACCGCCAGGCATGGAAGGTGCCCATCATCTATGGCGCCTTTGCCGGCATGGGCTACCTTATACATTATAATTACACGCGCATGGACATGTTCAAGACCGAATATCTCTACCGCGTCAACAACGGCGGCGCCACCCAGCTCGAGGGCTACCAGGGGTACCCCACAAACAACATCTACAGCCTATACAACTCGTACAACCGCAATTTCCAGCTCATGGTCATCATCACCGTCGGCATCTACGCCCTCAACCTCGTTGATGCCTATGTGTTCGGACATTTGTTTGATTTCCAGATTGATGAGAACCTGGCCATGAGCCTCTCGCCCTCGGTCGTGCCGTTGCCCACCGGGTTGCATCCCACGCTGGGGCTCACTTTTTCGTTCTGATATACAATAATAAACACGCAATCACGTTATAGCACAAACAAAAAAAACAATAACACATGATCAACCCCATTCTCCTCATTCAGTCCGACTCGGCCGTGCAGGCCGTCGCCGATGCCGTAGCCCCCACCGCTCCCGAGCGCATCACCCTTTGGGACATGGCCCTCAACGGTGGCTGGATTGTGCTGGTGCTGGCCCTGCTGCTGGTGCTGGCCGTCTACATTTTCATCGAGCGCTATTTGACCCTCAACGGTGCGTTGAAGGGCGAGATGGACAACCAGTTTATGAACACCATCCGCCAGTATGTCCACGAGGGCAATGTCGACGGAGCCCGCGAGCTGTCGAAACAGACCGACTCGCCCCTGGGCCGTATGATTGCCAAGGGTTTCTCGCGCCTCGGCCGTCCGCTGCCCGACATCCAGGCCGCCATCGAAAACGAAGGCAAGCTCGAGGTGGCCAACCTCGAGAAGCGCGTCTCGCTGGTCGCCACCGTCGCCTCGCTCGGCCCCATGCTCGGCTTCCTCGGCACCGTTACCGGCATGATTACCGCCTTCCAGGACATGGCCCACGCCGGCAACAACATCGACATCCAGCTGCTGGCCACCGGCATCTACCAGGCCATGGTTACCACCGTGGGCGGCCTTATCGTCGGCATCATCGCCTACTTCCTCTACAACCTGCTGGTTACCCGCATCAACAAGGTGGTCTTCGACCTAGAGGTGCGCGCCAACGAATTCATGGATCTCCTCCACGAACCCGCCTAAGCCCTCTTAATTCATAACTCTTAACTCATAACTGTTATGATACATCTACAGAACAAAGTGCGCATCGAGTCCAACTCCTCGTCCATGTCGGACCTGGTGTTCCTCCTGCTCATCTTCTTCATGATCACCTCGACCCTCATCAGCCCCAACGCTGTCAAGCTGTTGCTGCCCGAGAGTTCGAGCAAGACCATGGCCAAGCAGAACGTAACGGTCTACATCGACGAGGGCTTCAACTTCTACGTCGGCGAGACGGCCGTGCCCGTCGAGGCGCTGGAGGGCAGCATCGCCGCCGGCATCGAGCCGGGCATCGACGACGCCTGCGTCGTCCTCCGCTCCGACAAGACCGTGCCCGTGCAGTACGTGGTGAACGTCATCGACGCCGTCAACAACCTCAACGCCTCCGCCGGCACCAAGCATAAAGTCATCCTCGCAACCTCGCCCAAGCCATGAGCAACGAAGTCAAATCCGGTCTCGGCACCGCCGCCGTCGTGGCAGTCATCGTCATGATACTGCTGGCTTTCGGCTACAATCCGCCCGACCCGCCCATCCCCGAGGAGGGTGTCGAGGTGAACGTGGGCGACAGCGACTTCGGCCTCGGCAACAGTCCCGAGCCTTCGAGCACGTCCTCCAGCTACGCCCCTCCGGCGGCGCAGCAGCAGGTGGCCACCCAGCGTACCGAGCCGGCTCCCTCCGTGCCCTCGTCGCCCAACCAGGGCAACGTTACCAACCCCACGGCGCAGGAGCAGCCCCAGCCCGAGAACAAGGAACCCGAAATCAACCGCAACGCCCTCTTCCCCGGCAAGCGCAACCAGCCCGCCGGCGGCAGCCAGGGGGTAACCGAAGGCTCCGGCAACCAGGGCAAGCCTGACGGCAACCCCAACAGCGGCAACTACGACGGCAACGGTGGCCACGGCGGCAGCTTCTCGCTCAAGGGCCGCAGCGCCGTGTCGCTCCCCAAGCCCATATACAATTCCAACAAGCAGGGCAGCATCGTCATCGACATCTGGGTCGACCAGCAGGGGCGTGTAACCCGTGTGGAGGGTCCCGCCAAGGGTTCCACCATCAGCGATGCCAACATGGTCAACCAGGCCAAGGCCGCCGCCCTCAAGGCCCGTTTCAACGCCGACACCAATGCGCAGGAAGTGCAGAAGGGCACCATCACCTACATCTTCAAGATATGAAGGAAGTTCGGTGGACTTCCGATAGCGAAGCGGAGAACAAATGCGATTAGACAAATACCTCTGGGCCGTGCGCCTATACAAGACGCGCTCGCTGGCGGCCGACGCCTGCCAGAACGGGCGCGTCAAGCTCACCGCCGAAGGCCGCGAGCTGAAACCCTCGCACGATGTCAAGATCGGCGAGCGCTTCAGCCTCAACATCGATCAGCTGCACAAGGAAATCGAGGTGCTCGCCATACCGCCCAACAGGGTGGGGGCGCCCCTGGTGCAGGGATTCATGATCGACCGCACGCCGCCCGAGGAGTACGAGCGCATCCAGATGGCCCGCCAGTACGCCTTCGAAAAGCGCGACCGCGGCACCGGACGCCCCACCAAACGTGAACGTCGTGAAATTGAGGAGTTTAAGTATCTGTAGAAATTCAAAAATGGGCGTAACCTACCATATCCTTCCATATCCTACCAGTGCCTTTGTATTCCCCTAGAGATCCCCTACCATTCCCCTAGAGAACCCCGACAGAAATCAGAGCGAAATTTTAACAATTCAGTTGCAATAATTCATCGTTTAACCGTACCTAATTACGATTTGAGCCCGTGGAAGACAAGCAAATAGTGGAGAAAATACTGGCAGGCGAGACCGAACTGTACGCCGTCATCGTGAAGGAGTACCAGCAAATAGTGGCCAACCTGACCTACAAGCTCTGCGGAAACAAGCTTGATGTAGAGGAAGTTACGCAGCAAGTCTTCGTTGAACTCTACACCGCCCTGCCTCGCTTCCGCTTCGACTCGAAGCTGAGTTCCTTCATATACCGCATCACCGTCAACGTCGTCTGCAAGATGATGAATAAAGCCAAGCGCTTCATCAGCACCGACGAGTACGAGGACCGCCCCGAGACCCCTTCGTCCGACCGCAACGCCGAGCAGGAGATTATCCACCAAGAGCAAATCCGCCAGCTGCGCACCGCCATCGGACACCTCAAGGACGAGCAGCGCACCGCACTGGTGCTCTACACCTTCGAGGACTTCTCCTACAACCAAATCGCCGAAGTGATGCAGTGCAGCCTCAGCAAAGTCGAATCACTGATATTCCGGGCCAAGAAGAACCTGGCAAAAGAACTGAAACAATGAATACAGAGCAACTACTGAAAGAACTGTCGCAGCAGACCTGTCCCCGCGAGGTGGACGTGGTCGATGCCGTCATGGCCCAGGTGCGGCAGCGTCCCTACCTCATGCCCAGGCGCAACACCACCCTGGTGCGCCGCATCGCCCTCTCGGTTGCCGCCGTCGCCGCCGTCGCCATCATCGCCGTGCCGGCCCTCATGCCCCGCTCGGTCAACGATGCCCAACTGGACGACATGTTCGCTTATGTGCAGGACTACGACTACTTCTACCACGTCGAGTCGGCAGCCAACCCCATAGAATACCTCTACGAAGACATAGAAGACTCCAACGAATAATCTCCCGACTATGAAAAGAACCTTCATCCTCATGGCCGCCCTTGCCGCTGCCGTTACCCTCCAGGCCCAGCACCCTTCCCACCACGAAGGCAAAGACAAAGGCCATCGTCCCGACATCACCGAGCTGGTCAGCGACCTCTCTGACAAGCAGAAACGCTCCATCGATGCCATCACTTCGGAGTCGAAGGAGCGGGTCTCCAAGCTTCGTTCGCAGCAGAAAGCTGTCAGCGACAGCATCTCCATGTTTATGGACCGCGACGGCGACCAGTCAAAACATCTCAATCCGCTCTTCGACCGCCAGGCCCGTCTGCACAGCCTCATCTCCCGCGAGATGTATGCCACCAAGGTCCGCATCGACGAGATTTTGAATCCCGCCCAACGTCAGCAGCTCAAGCAGAACAGCAAACGCCGAGGCAAAAAGAAGTAGCCCTCTAGAGCGTATATAATAAAAGTCCCCGACGGCTGTGAAGCGGTCGGGGACTTTGGTTAGGGTAGGCTTTGCGGTCTTATTTCCGCGTGCCTTTGGTGGCGTTGTAGAAGATTTTGAGCGCACCGGCTTTACGCAGTTCCTGCTTGATGTCGGTCACCATGCCCATACGTACCTGTTTGTCGGCTTTGATGGCGGTGGTGAGGAAGGGGCGGTCCACCTCGTTGCGCTGCTCGCGCTCCTGCTCCACGAAAGCGATGATGTCGGAGACTTCCGATATCTGGTCGTTGAGCTGGATACGGGGTTCGGTACCGTACTTCTTCTGCTGGTCCTGCAGCGGGACGCCGACGTTGATATAGCTCACCAGGCTCTTTTTCTCGAGCTTGGTAACCTCGGTGCCTTGCGGGGGGATAATCTTCACGTACAGGCTGCTCTCGCGCATGGTGGTGATAACCATGAAGAAGAACAGAAGCATGAAGATGATATCGCTCATGGAGCCCATGTTGAGGGCGGGGGTCTCTTTAGCTTTTTTACCAGTAAAACGTGCCATTATTTACCTCCTATCTTTGTGGGCTCGGCTTCCGAGATGGCCATCGGGACGGCCTGCTCTACGGCTTTGCGCTGTTGTTCGTTAAGGTCGGCATACTGTTTGCCGAATCGGGTAGTTGACAGTTCGTTGCGCATTTCGGTGATGGCGGCGGTCAGCTCGTTCTGCACCTGCAGGTACATGTCGTAGGATGTACCGCGGTCGTTGCGGAGGGAGATAACGCCTTTCGAGACCTCGACGTTGCCCAGCAGGTCAATCTGCTTGACATCCTTCTCGGGCATGTGGGCAAGGTTGCGGGGATTGCCGAGGAATTCCTTGGCGCGGTCCTTGAGGTCCTCGATACGGCCGTACTCGGTGTTGAACAGGAGCCGGTCGTCTTTGTTGACCATGACGACGAAGATGTTGCGCTCTTTGACTTCAGGCGGGTCCACATTCTCGGGCAGAGGAGGCGGAAGCTTCCTCGCCAGACCCATATCGCTGTTGATGTTGGAGACCATCAGGAAGAAGGCCAGCAACAGGAACGATATGTCGGACATCGCCGAGGTGTTCAGTCCGGGGGTTTTTCTTGCCATGTCTTATTTCTTTTTAAACGATTTGGCCACTTCGGAGTACACAATGCAGCCGGCAGCGCCTATCACGAGGATATAGACCAAAATGCAGGCAGCACCGATGAGCTTCGAGGTGCCTTCGGTTACGTTCTGCTTCTCCATCAGGGCGGGGGTAACGTCGTTGCCCTTGGCCAGCAGGAAGGCGGCCAGGCAGGCCACGATGGCCACGCCGAGGATAATGAAGAATTTCTTCGCATAGCCGGGAACATTCTTGAAGCGGTCGGCCAGCTTGACAAAGAGGAAAATGACGATGGCTATGATGGAGACAGCGACCAGGCAGACCAGTATCCAGTAGACGGCATCGAAGAGTCCGCCCTGGTTGACTGCGGCCAGGTCCTTCACTCCACCGTTGTTCATGGCGAACACGATGGCCAGCACGGTGCACAGCAATGCCACGCCCAAGCCGGCGAAGGTGATGAGTTTATCTGTTTTCTCGTTCATAATGGTTTCTTTTTTAAAGTTTTAATTTAAAAGGTTGAAGTTCCAATGCAACATTCAACTTCGGAAGAGACCATTATTTGTGGTACTTCACGAGGATGTCCATGAAGGAGATGCTGCCGTCTTCCATCTGGTCGACGAGGCTCTCAATCTTGGTGAGGATGTAGTTGTAGAAAATCTGAAGGATGATGGCGACGATGAGACCGAAGATGGTGGTCAACAGAGCCACTTTCATACCGCCGGCAACAACGGTGGGGCTGATATCACCGGCAACCTCGATGTCGTCGAAGGCCTGAACCATACCGACCACAGTGCCGAGGAATCCGAAGGAGGGAGCGAGGGCGATGAAGAGGCCAATCCAGGTGAGGTTGTTCTCGAGGCGGGCCATCTGGACACCACCGTAGCTGGTCACGGCTTTCTCGACGTTCTCAAGACCCTGGCCGACACGGTCAAGCCCCTGGTAGAAGATGCTGGCCACGGGACCGCGGGTGTTGCGGCAGAGTTCCTTGGCGCCTTCGTAGTTGCCGCCCTTGACGTTCTCCTCAATACCGTCGAGGAGCTTCTGCACATTGGTGGTGGCCATGTTCAGGTAGAGGATGCGCTCGATGATGAGGGCCATGCCAAAGATAAGGCAGAGGAGCACGGGGGTCATCCAGCCGGCACCACCCTGGATGTACTTCTCTTTCAGTACCTGGTGGAACGACTTGGTCTCGTCGGCAGCGGCAACAGCCTCTTCGACGGGGGCAACGTCCTCGGCGACGGCAGCAGCCTCTTCGGCAACCTGTTCAGTGGCTTCAGCGGCGGGGGCATCCTGGGCCATTGCGCTGTTGAAGTTGGCGAATGTCAACAGTCCGACTATTGACATCAAAGCAAAAACTTTTTTCATGATGTTGTTAGTGTGTTGATTATTAATTAATTGTTTATACTTTGCCAATTATAATTCGTAGTGCAAATATACACCTTTTTTCTAAACCCAACAAAATTTTCTCATTTTTTTCGCCCCATGAGGGTATCCATGAGTTCTTTAAGGGGTGTTTTTCGTTGCTCTTCGGCATCGATTGCTGTCAGACATTCCTGTGCTAGACGGAATTCCTTCTCGATGGCATTTTCCACCTCGTCTCGCAACCCCACGGCACTGTAGAGTTGCAATGCACGTCTTACCTTCTCATCCTCGTCCATATTGTCTTTGCCGGAGAAGAGCGTTCGCAACTCTGCATCCTGCCCTGCGCCGCATAGCTCGAGGGCTCGCAGCGGCAGGTAGGTCTTCTTGTTGTCGCGAATGTCCTGGCCGGTCTTTTTTCCGAAGACGGCGGTGTCGCCGTAGCCGTCCAGCAGGTCGTCTTGCAGTTGGAAGGCCAGCCCCAGGTGGATGCCGAACTGGTATAGGCGTTCCACCTCGGCCATGGGTGCGTCGGCAATAAGGGCGCCAATCTTTAATGCTCCAGCCAGCAGCACGGCAGTCTTCTGGCGGATCATGTCCAGGTAGTCGCTGATTTGAACCTCATCCAAGCTTTTTTGCTCGAAGTTCATGTCCTTCTGCTGTCCTTCGCACACCTCGATAGCGGTCTCGTTGAAGCACGTCAGCACTTCGCGTAACCGCTCGCCTGGGGTGCGCAGCATGTAGCGCCAGGCCAGTGCATACATCGTATCGCCGCTCAGTACAGCTGTGTTCTCATCCCATTTGACGTATACAGTCGGCTGTCCGCGCCGCAGGGGGGAACGATCCATCAGGTCATCGTGCAGCAGGGTGAAATTGTGGAAGGTCTCAATGCCGAGGGCGGCACCGAGTACGTTTTCCTCCTTGCCTCCGAAGAGGGCGTTGGCGGCCATCAGCAGGGTGGGGCGGATGCGTTTGCCTCCCAGCCGCAAGGTGTAGTCAATCGGGGCGTAGAGCTCCGTTGGGGTGCCTAGGAACTGCTCTTCGGCGAAAAGCCGTTCAACGCGGTCGAGATAGTATTTTATATTGTACATATTTTCTATTATTCGTAGTTTAGTAGGCAATGGCTCGTTCCGTGCACCATTTTTGGGCACCGATGTGCCCTAGTTTGGCGGCTTTGATGTAGTAGGATCGCACTTTCTTGGGCTGTTTCTGTTTCTCATACAGTTCGGCCAGGCGGCAATAGGTTTCGGCGTCTCCCTTGTTCAATTCGGTTGCCTTCTGGTAGTTGCGCAGAGCTTTGCCCATCTCTCCCTGTTCGGCATAGGTGCGTCCCAGCAGGCGGTAGGCTTCGCTTCCTTTGGGGTCGATGCGCGTGGCGGTACGGTAGTATGCAATGGCGCGGTTGTATTCCGCGCGGCTGAAGTAGATGTCGCCCAGACGGTTGTATGCGCCTACATAGGAACTGTCGCGCATGATTACCTCCTCCAGGCATTCAATAGCACCCTCTTTGTCGCCCTTTAGCAGGTAGGCCCAGCCGAGGCAGTAGATAAGTTTGATGGAGCTGCGTTCTACCTTCAGCCCTTTCTTTAACGTAGTAATGGCTAGTTCATAACTGTTTCTGTAACAGTACATAGCCCCGAGATTGAAATGTGCATCCACATTTTGAGGGTCGGCTTGCAGTGCTTGGCGGAAAGCCTGTGTGGCCTCCTGGTCTTGGCCTCGGTTGTAGTGAATGATACCTTTGACATTCAGTGCTCGCGCCGATGTCGGGTCCTGCTCCAGCGCCCGGTTGACCCAGGTGAGGGCATTGGTGTAGTTGCGTTCCATACAATGGGTCAACCCCAATGTGGCCATCGCTGACGCACGCAGTGTGCTGTCGCCCTCGGCGGCCAGTTCCACTGCTTTTTCGGCCGCGCTGCGAGCATCGGTCCAGTGGCGTTGCTCACCGTGGCACACAGCCAGGTGCGCCATGCTCAATGCTGTAGTATCCGACTTGGCGAGCCATTGGGCAGCTTCTGCAAAGTGCTCTTGCCGTTCCAACAGCAGGCCAAGGTGCAGGCGCGCCGTGGCATTGGTATCCACCGCCTGGCGGTAGTAGCCCTCGGCCAACTCCACCAATCCCTGACGGTCAGCATTCAGACCTTTGTCGAGCACACTTTGTGCCGATCCCAATGAGGTCAGCAAGAGCAGGCTTACAATGGTCAAAATGCGTTTCATTCTTTTCTTAATGTGTTCTTTAGTCTCTGCGGTCGCGTCCCAACAGGCTGCCGAGCCAGTGGCGGTTGAGGCGGGCGATGTTCTGACGCTTGATTTCCTTCGGGCATTCGGCTTCGCAGGCGTAGGTGTTGGTGCAGGATCCAAAGCCGAGCTCGTCCATCTTGCAGACCATCTTGTATACGCGGTCCTGCGCCTCGGGTTTTCCTTGCGGGAGCAGCGCCAGGTGCGAGACCTTGGCACCGACGAAGAGCATGGCGGAGGCGTTCTTGCAGGCGGCCACGCATGCACCGCAGCCGATACAGGCAGCGGCATCCATGGCCTGGTCTGCCTTGTGCTTGGGGATGAGGATGTTGTTGGCGTCGGGCACGCCGCCGGTGGTGGCGGAGATATAGCCGCCTGCCTGGATAATCTTGTCGAAGGCAGTGCGGTCCACCACCAGGTCGCGAATGATAGGGAATGCCTTGGCGCGCCAGGGCTCAATCCAGATTTCGTCGCCGTCCTTGAAGTGGCGCATGTGGAGCTGGCAGGTGGTAACGCCGTCGTCGTTGCCGTGGGGACGGCCGTTGATGTAGAGGCCGCACATGCCGCAGATGCCCTCGCGGCAGTCGTTGTCGAAGCACACCGGGTGCGCTATCTTGTCGCCCACCAGCTTCTCGTTCAGCTGGTCGAGCATTTCGAGGAACGAGCATTCGTCCGAGATGTTGTCAATCTCGTAGGTCTCGAATTTGCCTTTGGCGCGGGCATTCTCTTGTCGCCAGATATGTAGTGTGAATTTCATTGCTTACTTGTAATTACGTTTGACAATCTGGATATGCTCGTAGTTGAGCTCTTCCTTGTGCATAACCTCGGGTTGGTCGTGGCCCTGGTATTCCCAGGCGGCCACGTACATGAAGCGCTCGTCGTCGCGCTGGGTTTCGCCGTCCTCGGTCTGGTGCTCCACGCGGAAGTGTCCGCCACAGCTCTCCTCGCGCTGGGTGGCGTCGGCCACGATGAGGCGAGCCAGCTCGAAGTAGTCCACCAGGCGGTAGGCTTTCTCCAACTCGGGGTTCATCTCGGCGGCGCGGCCGGGGATGTACACATGCTGGTAGAACTCGGCTTCCAGTTCCTCAATCTTTTGCTTGGCGGTGGCGAGGCTTTCCTTGGAGCGTGCCATTCCGCAGTAGTCCCACATCACGCGGCCCAGGGCCTTGTGGTAGTGGTCCACCGTGCGGTCGCCCTGTATGCCCACGAGGTCGTCCATGCGTTTGCGCACCGAAGCCTCTGCCTCGTCGAACTCGGGACCTTCGGCCTTGATTTTGCCCACATAGATTTGGTCGGCCAGGTAGTTCTGAAGCGTGTAGGGCAGCACGAAGTAGCCGTCGGCCAGACCCTGCATGAGGGCCGAGGCGCCGAGGCGGTTGGCACCATGGTCGGAGAAGTTGGCCTCGCCGGCGGCGAAGAGGCCGGGGATGGTGGTCTGCAACTCGTAGTCCACCCACAGGCCGCCCATCGTGTAGTGGATGGCGGGGTAGATCATCATCGGCACCTGATAGGGGTCCTGGTCGGTAATCTTCTGGTACATCTGGAAGAGGTTGCCGTACTTCTGCTCCACCACGTCGCGGCCGAGGCGGCGGATGGCGTCGGCAAAGTCGAGGTAGACGGCCAGGCCGGTCGAGCCCACGCCGAAGCCGGCGTCGCAGCGCTCCTTGGCGGCGCGGCTGGCCACGTCGCGGGGCACCAGGTTGCCGAACGCCGGGTAGCGACGTTCGAGGTAGTAGTCGCGCTCCTCCTCGGGTATGTCGTTGGGACCTTTCTCGCCGCGACGGATGGCCTCGGAGTCCTCTTTCTTCTTGGGAACCCAGATGCGGCCATCATTGCGGAGACTCTCGCTCATGAGGGTGAGCTTCGACTGATAGTCGCCGTGGACTGGGATGCAGGTGGGGTGTATCTGCACGTAGCAGGGGTTGGCGAAGGCGGCGCCGCGGCGGTGGCACACCCAGGCGGCCGAGCCGTTGCTGTTCATGGCGTTGGTGGAGAGGTAGTAGATGTTGCCGTAGCCGCCGGTGCAGAGCACCACGGCGTGGGCGGCGTAGCGCTCCAGCTCGCCGGTGGCCAGGTTGCGGGCGATGATGCCGCGGGCACGGCCGTCGACCACCACCAGGTCCATCATCTCGTGCCGTTCGTGCAGCACCACGGTGCCGCGGGCTATCTCGCGGCTCAGGGCACCGTAGGCGCCCAGCAGCAGCTGCTGGCCGGTCTGGCCGCGGGCGTAGAAGGTTCTGGAGACCTGTGCACCGCCGAAGGAGCGGTTGTCGAGCAGGCCGCTGTAGTCGCGGGCAAAGGGAACGCCCTGCGCCACGCACTGGTCGATGATGTCGCCGCTGACCTCGGCCAGGCGGTAGACGTTGGCTTCGCGGGCGCGGTAGTCGCCGCCCTTGATGGTGTCCTTGAATAGGCGCTCCACGCTGTCGCCGTCGTTTTGATAGTTCTTGGCGGCGTTGATGCCACCCTGGGCGGCGATGGAGTGGGCGCGGCGGGGCGAGTCGCTGATGCAGAAGATGTCCACATGGAAGCCCAGCGCGCCGAGCGAGGCGGCAGCCGAAGCACCGGCCAGGCCGGTACCGACGACGATCACGTCCAGCTTGCGCTTGTTGGCGGGGTTCACCAGCTTCTGGCTGGCCTTGTAGTTGGTCCACTTCTGACTGAGCGGGCCTTCGGGTATTTTGGAATCGAGATTCATTGCGTTAATGCGTTAATGTGTTAATGCGTAAGTGTTTACAGGCCGAGGTACACCAGTATCGGCACCGCGGCGAAGCCGAGGCAGATAATCCAGGTGTAGATTTTGCCCAGTACCTCGATGGCGCAGTTGTATTTGTAGTTGTTCAGGCCCAGGCTTTGGAAGGCCGAGGGGAAGGCGTGTCGCAGGTGCAGGAAGAGGACGACGAAGGTGATGAGGTAGAGCACGACCATCAAGGGATTGCGGAAGAGCTCGCGGCTCATGTAGTAGAAGTCGGGCTCCACATCGCAGTCGGGGAGGGCCTTCTTCAGCATGTTGCGCTGGTCGTAGTCGATGTGGCGTATCCACTTGCGGTCTTCGCTGAAGTTGCCCTGGGCGATGAGGTCGGCCACAGGTACAGCCTGGCGCAGGTTTTCCAGGTTGGTCTGTATCTCGTCCTGCTCTTCAGGCGCGAGTTGGTCGGCATACATGGCCATCTGGCTCTCGATGCCGGCCACCACGTCGGCGGGCGTCATTTGGTTTTGTATGGAGTACTGCATCAGGGTGTTGACCTCTTCGCTCTGCAGCTTCTCCACCTCGACCATGTATTCGCCCTTCACCCAGCCGGTTTTGACGAAGTAGAACTGGCAGGCGTGCATCACCAGGAAGACCAGAATCAGCACACCGCTCAGTATCATGAACTTCGACGAAGAGTGAGTCTTCGAGCGCTGGCGCTGGCGGTAGCGCTCGGGGCGCGCCAGGCGGTTGGTTACGGCGAGCCACAGCGTCAGCAGGATATGCAGGGCGATGACACCGAGCAGGACGACCTCGAATATCTTTACCACCCAGTTCGTGCCCATGAAATGGCAGAAGGCGGAGTACCACGCGCCGTCGTCATGGCGCAGGATGAAGATGTTGGCCGTCATGTGGAACAGCAGGAAGAAGAGCAGGAATGCGCCCACCAGGGCCACAAACACCTTCTTCGTGATGGAATGGATTTTAGGTAAGTTCATATATTTTAATGTTATACAATAGGATTTACCAATCAAAACTGCGGGCAAAGATACGAAATAAAAACGATATGGCTGCAGATTTCGCTGTGTTTTTATTGAAGATTGTTGCAATATGCTGATAGTTAGTGAGATGCACGGATGATGGAATGCGACTGAAAATGTGCGCAATTTTTGCAAAAAAAATGGAAAAACGCCCTCAAAAGGCAGGTGTGTAATGCGTTGATACACAGCGATTGAAAAGCTATAGGTTTTGCCTCTCTTCTTCCTTACTAGGGGGATGAATCGGGGATGAGTGATATATGGGAAAGTGGGATGCCGCGAACGGCAGTTCGTAGCGCCTCGCGTTTTTCGCAAAAGAAAAATCTACCCAGCACAATAAGATGGGACTTGCAACGTTATTATAGCGATAATTGGAATACAAACAAAAACACAGGCATGCGATGTCCACATTGGAAATAGTATTTTATGTATGCGAAATCATAGCCATGGTTTGCTCGTTGATTGTAATCCTGTTTGGCAGGGGAAAAGTCGGCAAGGTAGTCCTGGTGTCGAACTGGATAATATTTGTCTCGGCAATACTGGCCATGATTTTCTGGTCTCTGGCCATTTTAAATAGATAATATTATGAAACGTTTTTTTAGCACCATTCTTTGCTTCGCCGGTGTCATTCTTTTCAGTGGTTGTATCTCGCTCAACCCTACTGCCATATCCCGTCACGGTTCATTGGATGGTTACAGGTACTTCTATGTAATACCGACTGCCGAACGCAATTCTGTTTCAGGAGGCACCTATGGAAATCAAAATGGAGTATATGGTACTACATCGTCGAATAGTGTAAGCCCCAGTGAACTAATTGCAGGTTATGTGATGAACCGCGGATATGTCCGTGTACCCGAGCTAAAGGAACAGACGGCAAAACGAACTATGATTATTAGCTATGGTGATGGGAATTCACGAGAAAAATTAGATGAATTTGCAATAGAAGTAACAATCCAGATTCTTGATGCGGAAACCAATGAACTTGTTTGCATGTGCAGGGCTGATGCCAAAGCGGATACAGAAGCCAAGGCCATAAGGTATGCGACGGAGAAGTGTCTCAATGAAATTTTCGCAACGCAGAGGTGAGGGATGAGTGATAAGGAAATAAAGTATATCGAACCTCTTCGCGACATGTGCGGGGAGGTTTCCTTAAACTAAAACACACTGTGCAATATGGAAACTCCCGTTCTCAATGAGCACAATAAACAGGAGTACCCGCCGATGCATACGGCGGAGCATATTTTGAACCAGACGATGGTCAGAATGTTCGGCTGTCCGCGGTCGAGGAATGCGCACATCGAACGCAAGAAGAGCAAATGCGACTACCTGCTTGATGCTTGTCCAACTGAAGAGCAGGTGCAGGAGATAGAGCGCCGCGTGAATGAGGTGATAGCGCAGCATCTGCCCGTCAGCTATGAGTTTGTGAAAAGGGGAGAGGTGCCGCCCGAGGTAGACCTATGGAAGTTGCCCGACGATGCCAGCGAGACCCTCCGCTTGGTGCGCATCGGCGACTACGACCTCTGCGCCTGCGTCGGCACCCACGTGCAGAACACCTCCGAGATAGCCCCCTTCAAGATTATCTCCCACGACTACAACCCCGACACCCACACCTGGCGCATGCGGTTCAAACTGGTGGAATAATCATTGAATGTATATTTGCTGGTCGCCGCAGGTTTTTCCCCGCAGCGGCCGCTTTTTTTTATGGTGTGGCGGAAAATAAATTTTGCAAATTTGGGAAATGTTCGTATCTTTGCAGTCGAAAATGAATTAACCCTTATGCTGCGGAAGAACGGATATAACTCGCTGATAGTCACCACACCCCCCACGAACTGCGCAGGTGATCGTCGGGAGTCTTTCCTTTTTGTTTTTAATTCAATTGCCTCTCCCTGCAGCAAACGTGCGGCGGTGCGGGACGGTTTTGTATTCACACTAAAAAAAATTATGTAAAATATAATGGGATTTCATTATAGTGACGGAAGTTATGTTGGTGGCTGCGGAGCTCAAATTGGAGGTCTGCTTGGTGTCGCTGCAATTTTTGGACTACATAGTGTGGGACTTGGTATTGGTTGGTCAATACTTATTGTATGTGTTGTTGCGGTACTTATCATGATGTTGATTAATCATATAAGAAATAAATGATATGGAGCAAATCATAAAGAACATTGACGAAATATTGGATCAACTGAAAAAATGTGCCTATGGATGGACAATGCCATCGGGAAATGAAACGGGATGTATGCCTTCCCATTTTGCTAGTTATGCTATAAAACTGTTTGCGGAAATAGATAAAATCAATGAAGTTTCTCCAGATTTTTGGGGAGAAAATGAATACAATATCGTATATGATTGCGAAAGATTGTCAAGACACGAATTGGCTTGGGCTTCTGACAAAGCTTGCAAGAATTCGGAAGATATAGTTTTGAAATATCTTGTTAAAATAACAGAAATAGTTAAAATGATTCATCATAACGAAAAAAAATAAACAAAATGAAGAAAGTATTTTTGATACTAACGTTTTTGTTTGGTGTTGTTTTGATGCCATCCAGCATCATTTGGGCTCAACATCAGACTTTTTTGGATGTGGAAATGGGCGGAAACCCCGAATTGTTTAAGTATGAGTTGAAGCAAAAGGGGTTTTACGAAGGTGACAAAGAAAACTATGATTGTTTGTATGGTAAATTTCTAGGGGTTAATTGTAGAGTATGGATTCATGAAGAAAACTATACTGTAAAAAAGCTCGTTATTAATTATCGCATTGATGAATGGAGAAAACTATCCTACGAGAAAGCCAAAAGTATAGCAGACGGCGTTGTGAAAATATTAATCAAGGAACTTCAAAAAAATAATAAAAAATACTTCGTTATTGACGATACTCCTATTCTTGGATCTGCAAGAGGTACTATAATATGGTTGGAAAATGGGTGGTATACAGTTCATGTTGATGGGTCTTGGTCTGAAAGTGATTGGATGGTGTTTATAGGAGTGCGTGATGAACCAGACAATGCAATCTATAACTACAAGGTACAACAAGAAAATGAGCAAGCAAAACGTAAAAAAAACAATTGACTATAAAACGGCCGATGTAATACAGCAATACCCTCAAACGGTTTTGAAAACGGCTGTCGCGGGTTGCGAAAGTGGGTTTTGAAATTGAAACAAGGTTTTGCAGGGGTGCAAAAGGGTGTTTTGAAAATAAAACAAGGTTTAGCAGGGTGCGAAAGGGCCTTTCGGATTGAAAACAGGGTTTTGCAGGGTTGCAACGGGGTGTTTTGAAACGAAAACATGGTTTCGCAACGTGCGACGGGTGTTCTGGAATCAAAAGGCGGTGAAAAGAGCATCGCAAGCCCCAAACGAAAATAAAAAACGGCTGAAAAGAGTGCTTTCAGCCATTTTATTTATAACCTGGTATATGCAATTTCAAGAGTTTTGCGCCAACCGATTAAAGGAGCCAGAAAGAACCCACAAAGAAGGCATAAAGAAAGGGAGCACCCAATCGGATGCTCCCTCTTATCATTTATTTTTATGTGGTAACTTCTTGGCCCCTTCGGCAATCTGTTTTTCTTCTTTTGCCATGCGACGTTCTACTTTTTTGATATCTTCGGCTGGCGGTAGGTTCTCAGGCTTGATACCTCGGCGCCCGAGCATCTCACGGACGCTAACATTGTTTTGTATATGCTCATTTGTGATGGCTTGCTCACCGAACATGTCTTTTTGTTCCACATTGTAGTTGGTCATTTCGGTAGCAAGATTTTTGGCCGCAATGGTCAAGGTTGGCAAGCGGTCGGCAAGAGCACCACTCTTGATTCCGAGACGTTGTTTCATCTGCTCTGTGCTAAGTCCACCGAACAAAGCGCTGTCGCCTTTTGAACGTATTCGTGCAAATCCTTTGTCATCAACACCTCTTTCATAGATATTCTTGCTCAATTGCTTCTCAGAGGAACGCAGCCTATCGCGGGTCTCAATTCGCTCAAGCATGTGCAACCTTTCCTCTATCACTTCAGCGCGACGTGTTTGCACTGCGAAATAACTCTGTGCAAATGCAATTTCTTCTTTCTTTGGGTCTCCGTTTTGGGCAATGAGATAGCAGGCATAGCGCGTCAGCATGAAGTCCTGAACTGCTCGTTCAGAACCGCTACCCAACGAGACCATTTTCGTGACCTCACGAAAATGGTCATCGATATTGATACCCTGCGTTTTGCATGATTGCATGGCTCGTCCGATAGCCACAGCGAAATTCTCCCATCTTGCATAACCCAGTACATGCTGTAATTCTCTGGCGTACCATACTTCAATGTCCTCTCCGTCGTCTCCAACAATGTGGCGTTCTATTTCATCAAATGAACTCTTGTAGGTATTGATTTGTTGAATGTCCATATTCTGTTTTTTAGATAAAGTAACGAGGGAAAAGCAATAAAATTGTCCTATCACATAAATAAAGCCTCGGCTGGCATTGCCAACCGAGGCTTTTGTTATAAGCAGCAGTATTGTCTTAACTACTTAACTACTACCTACTGTCTACTAATTAATACATTCCACCCATTCCGCCCATTCCGGGGTTGCCGGCGGGCATCGGGGGTTCGGGTTCCTTGATGTCGCAGAGGACGCACTCGGTGGTGAGGAGCATGCCGGCGATAGAGGCGGCGTTCTCCAGGGCCACGCGGGTTACCTTGGCGGGGTCGATGACACCGCTCTGGAACAGGTTCTCGTACTTCTCGGTGCGGGCGTTGTAGCCGTAGTCGCCCTTTCCATTCTTGACTTCATTGACAACGACGCTGCCTTCCAGGCCGGCGTTCTCGACAATCATGCGCAGAGGCTCCTCGACGGCGCGACGGATGATCTCGATACCGAGCTTCTCGTCCTCGTTCTCGGGCTTGACGTTGGTGAGGCACTGGGCGGCGCGGATGAGGGCGGTGCCGCCACCGGGGATGATACCCTCTTCGACAGCTGCGCGGGTGGCGTGCAGGGCGTCGTCGAAGCGGTCTTTCTTCTCCTTCATCTCGACCTCGGAGGCTGCGCCGACGTAGATGACAGCCACGCCGCCGGCCAGCTTGGCCAGGCGCTCCTGCAGCTTCTCGCGGTCGTAGTCGCTGGTGGTCTTCTCGATCTGGGCTTTGATCTGACCCACGCGGGCCTTGATCATCTCGCTGTCGCCCTTGCCGCTGACGATGGTGGTGTTGTCCTTGTCGATGCTGATTTTCTCGCTCTGGCCGAGCATGCTGAGGTCGGCATCCTCGAGTTTGTAGCCCTTTTCCTCGCTGATGACGGTGCCACCGGTGAGGATGGCGATGTCTTCGAGCATCTCCTTGCGGCGGTCGCCGAAGCCGGGGGCCTTGACGGCGGCAATCTTCAGGCTGCCGCGCAGACGGTTGACAACCAACGTGGCTAGGGCCTCGCTTTCGACGTCCTCGGCGATGATGAGGAGCGGACGGCCGGTGTTGACGACCTTCTCGAGCACGGGCAGCAGGTCCTTCATGGTGCTGATTTTCTTGTCGTAGATGAGGATGAAGGGGTTGTCGTAGTTGCACTCCATCTTCTCGGTGTCGGTAACGAAATAGGGGCTGATGTAGCCGCGGTCGAACTGCATACCCTCGACGACCTTGACGGTGGTGTCGATGCCCTTGGCGTCCTCGATGGTGATGACGCCGTCCTTGGTAACCTTTTCCATGGCCTCGGCGATGATGTCGCCGATGTGGGTGTCGTTGTTGGCGCTGATGGTGGCCACCTGGCGGATTTTCTGGATGTCGCCGCCCACTTCCTGGCTCTGCTCTTTGATGTTCTTCACGATCTCGGCCACGGCCTTGTCGATGCCGCGCTTGAGATCCATGGGGTTGGCACCGGCGGTAACGTTCTTGAGACCGGTGTTGACGATGGCCTGTGCCAGCACGGTGGCGGTGGTGGTGCCGTCGCCGGCCTGGTCGTTGGTCTTGCTGGCCACCTCTTTCACCATCTGGGCGCCCATGTTCTGGATGCCGTCCTCGAGCTCAATCTCCTTGGCGACGGTAACGCCGTCCTTGGTTACCTGCGGGGCTCCGAACTTCTTGTCGATAACCACGTTGCGGCCTTTGGGGCCGAGGGTTACCTTCACTGCATTTGCCAACTCGTCGACGCCTTTGCGAAGCTGCTCGCGAGCGTCATTATTGAAAACTATCTGTTTTGCCATAATATTTGTTCCTTTCTTTTTTGTTGTTTGCATTTATGGTCGCTTCGCTCAAAATTATAGAAAAATTTATTAGGAAAATTATTTTAAAATTTTTGAACCAATTTTCTTATAATTTTGAGGTCTTTAGACCGACCTTTAAATTAGATGTTTGCATTTATGGTCGCTTCGCTCAAAATTATAGAAAAATTTATTAGGAAAATTATTTTGAAATTTTTGAACCAATTTTCTTGTAATTTTGAGGTCTTTAGGCCGACCTTTAAATTAGATGATAGCGTAGATGTCGCTTTCTTTCATGATCATGTACTTCTCGCCGTCGATTTCGATCTCGGTGCCGCTGTACTTGCCATAGAGGACTTGGTCGCCGGGCTTGACGGTCATTTCATGGTCTTTGGTGCCCTTGCCCACGGCGAGCACTTCGCCGCGCTGCGGTTTCTCCTTGGCGGTGTCGGGGATGATGATGCCGCTGGCGGTCTTCTGTTCAGCCTCGGCGGGACGCACGAGGACTCTGTCTGCTAAAGGTTTGATGTTCATAATTCTTTATTTTTTAGTTTTCTTTTTTCTAGTTCTTCTAGCCACACTAGCCATGCTAGTTTAACTAGGACGACTAGAAACAATCAACAATCGTGCCAAAGCCATCAAAACTGCCAGCGACTGCCACCCGCTGACAATTTGTCAGCCCAGGGTGGCAGTCGCCATCGCCTCATTTGTTATTTCAATATTTTTTGAAGTGGAAGTATGCAGGCCACATGGCGGACGTGGTATAGTTCAAGGGATACCAATCTTCGGATATTCCGTCAGTATAATAGGTACCGAATATGGGTTCGCTACCGGTTATGCTGTATCGCAGGCGGAACACCTCATGGAAGTACCCATAGCCGTCGCTGGCCGTGGCATCCACTGCTGTTATTGTGAACTTGCCATGTTCAAACGGAAAATCTCCGTCAAAGCGCGGGAAGATATAGCTCTGCCCTTCGCCGTAGCCCATGTGAATCAGCACGTCGCACCTCTCGCATCGGTGCATCATCAGCCCGAACTCATCGGTGCGGACAAATGGGAAAGAAATGACGGTGTTGAGGTCTTGTGGAGCGTAGTCTTCAAACTCCAACGTGAAGCTGTTGCTCGAGAAGTCGAAGTTGCCAATCAGGCAGTAGTGGTTGGCCTGGCTCGGTTGGTCAAGGTTCTGGATGAAGATGAACACGCGGTCGTTGTAGTAGTTGTAATAACCTGAATCCTGCGGGTCGAAGTAGTTGTAACGACAGAAGCCATCGGGCACCATGAGGTTGTAGCCGACGAAGGTGTTGATGCTGTCGTACATCATGCCGGTGAAGAACATCAGCTGGTTAGCAGTGTCGACGCTGAGTATGATGCGCCACATGGGCGAAGCGTCGCAGACATAGGTCAACACATCGCAGCCCAATGTGGGCAGTGGATCTGGTGTCGGGGATGGCGCGGTGGCGTAGGCGGTGCCGTTCCAGGTGCCGGTATTGGGGTCGTAGCTGACGGTGACGGTCATGCCCTCGTCCTCCATCTGCGCCATCCAGCGTTTCATCTCCTCGCGGTCGGTGGTGCTGAAGGTGGTGGCGTCCTTGGCAGAATTGTGAATTTTGAATTGTGAATTTTGAACGCGCGAAGCGTTGTAGAAGGTGACCTCGCTGCCATCCTCCGCATAGCCGCAGAAGCGGTCCAGCAGGGCCTGCCACTCGGCCTCGGTCTCGAGGTGGATTGTGGTAGTCGTGGCGTTGTCGATGGCAGATGTGGCGGGCGCGATGGTATAGGTAATGTCGCGCACCGTGTCTTCAGGCCAATAGCATTTGGTGCAGCCGACTGACAACAGCGCTGTTGCTACCAAGAAAGATAGTCTTGCAAAACGGTTCATGGTTTATTGCTGCTTGGTGAATGACAGTCCGTTCTCGCCGTCGGAGAAGATCATGTGGGTGTCGTCGGGCATATAGAAGCCGCCGCGGATGTTCTCGCCTTCCCAGAAAATGCTGGTGGTGCCGATACCTTCGGAGTAACTGTAGTTGACATTCCAGCGCATATTTTCGGAATCTTCGCCCTCGACCATCGTGAGGTTGAGCACGGCGGCGCTGGCGCTGACAAACTTCAACTCGTAGACGAAATGGTCCATATCTTCGTCGAACTCCACCGTCCATGTGGTGCCGTCCATCGAGGCTGGTTTGGCGAAACTCTTTTGCTCCAGTTCCAGCGGCCAGCCTATCCCGAAGACCTGTGCTATCTGGTTGAACGATGCCGACAGGGGTGTAGTCTTGCTCCAGGTGACAGGAATGCTGAATGTCTGCGTGCCTTCCTCAGGAATAGATAGGGTGGCAGTGGCAGTGCCCTTATTGCCGTCCCATGTATAGGTCATCGGCATGGCGAAGCAGAAGGGCATCTCGTCGTCGGCATAACTGACTGTGAGAAAGAGCATGCCGCTGCTGGCGGTATTGCATACCATAGTGTAGGTGGCCGTGTAGTGGTAGCCATCGTCATCAGTTCCACTAACAGAGTTGCTCCATGCCAAGCCGGATAATTCGATTTCTGATTTGCAGGCGGCGAATAGGGCTGCCATGAGCAGAAAGGCGATTGTTAGTTTGAGTGTCTGTTTCATATTGATTTTGTGTTTAATTGATTCTGTTGAATACATACTGACTGGCGCATCCTGGGTATTGGTGCAAGTCGTGGATGACCATTGGCATTGCAGTGGTGGCGTCGGACGGGTAGCCGGTGACACCGAGCGAGTCGACGACATAGTAGCTGCTATCGTTGTTGTAGGTGTAGCGCAGCGAGAGCTCATAGTCCACATCGGTGCGGTTGGTGAAGTAGCGTATCATCTCGCAGTTGCCCGTCCAGAAAGCGGAGATGCAGTTGATGTCCGTGGCCATCGGAGCGCATATCTGTGCAATGCCGATCTCAGGATAAGTCTCTATGGCATAGGGCGAGAGGTTGAGGATGATGTCGTAGGGCGAGGAACAGTACCATGTCTGCAGGTCGGACGGTGCAGGCACCAGCAGACACACGTGAGTATGATTCGCCGGACAGATGCCGCTGTAGGCGAAACATATCATCAGCGAGCCTTCGTAGTTGCGGCCGACAAAAAGTGTGTCGTTGCCGTTGGTGGACTCCCACACAGCCAGTATCATACGGCCGTTCTCTTCATATATGTTGCCAAATCGTCCGCAGGGCATGTGCAGCGCGTAGTTGCCATAGTCGAAGTTGACGTAGGCCGTATGGTTGGCGCTGTCGATGGTGACGATGACATTCATGCCGCCACTCATTTCGTTGAATCCCATATTGACGTATGTCTTCACACCGCTCTGCGCTGGCTGCTGCGGCGCTGTGGCGTAGGCAGTGCCATTCCAGGTGCCGGTGACGGGGTCGTAGCTGACGGTTACAGACTTTCCCTCGTCCTCCATGAGGGCCATCCAGCGCTTCATCTCCTCGCGCGAGGTGGTGGAGTATTCGACCGCATCTTTCGCCTGTAGGGACAGGGCGTGCCCTGTCCGCGCGATACCTTTGCCGCTTGCGGTCGCAGCACGCTGCGTCCCTACACGATGGAACGTTACCGTGCTGCCGCCCTCGGCCCAGTCGCAGAAGCGGTCCAGCAGGGCCTGCCACTCGGCTTCGGTCGCGAGGTGGACAGTGACGGTTTTGTCTACTACGGACGCAGTGTGCTGCGTCCCTACAGACGTAACAGTGTAGGTAATGTCGCGCTCGCGGGTGGCGACGCTGATTTCTTTGTTGCAGGCCGCAAGCATAAGAACGGAGGCCAGCAGGATTGTATGTTTTATCGTTGTTTTCATCTGTCCTTAGTTTATTCTGTCAAAGCCGAAGTCGCGCAAGGGGTTGTAGGCCTCGGTGGTTCCAAGTTCTGAATAGCGATGCCATACCTCATGGTTTGAGCCAAGGTATTCGATGTCGAAGAGGATGTTGGGGTTTCCGGGGTTCTCGTAGAAGAGTAAACCCAAGAGGAGTCCGTTGTCTCCAATATCCATGAAAGAGTAGGTGAACCAGCCTTGGCTGAAGGGACGGTCGGTGTTGGTGTACATGCTCTCATCGTTGTACACGACGGCGGTCTGACCGGAGCCGATAGTATTGTTGGTGCGGTCGATGTGGAGGGTGATGTCGGCAGCCTCGTTGTAGCAATGCAGCGTGGTGTATAGCGTGGTGGGGACGAGCTGGGCGCGGTGAGTGTGGTCGGTGTAACAGTCTCCTTGGTAGTTATAAGTGAGGTCGAGGGTGTCGCCACCTGCCGGGGTGATAGTGAGGCTTTCTTCTAAAACGGCAGCGATGCTGTAGTAGTAGTGGAGCAACAGCCGGTCGCCGCTGTGCGAGTAGCTGTATTTGCCGGTGGGGAAGTGTACCGCCATTTGGTCAGGAGTAGTGCCGGTGGTGATGTAGACGATTTGGTTCACTGTGTCGAAGGTCATGACGACGCCAGTGCCATCAACGCCCCAAGGTGTGGCGTAGGTGACGCAGCCCGCGTTCGTCGACGGTGCGGTGGCGTAGGCGGTGCCGTTCCAGGTGCTGGTGGCGGGGTCGTAGCTGACGGTTACGGTCTTCCCCTCGTCCTCCATGAGGGCCATCCAGCGCTTCATCTCCTCGCGCGAGGTAGTGGAGTATTCGACCGCATCTTTCGCCTGTAGGGACAGGGCGTGCCCTGTCCGCGCGATACCTTTGCCGCTTGCGGACGCAGCACGCTGCCTCCCTACACGATGGAACGTTACCGTGCTGCCGCCCTCGGCCCAGTCGCAGAAGCGGTCGAGCAGGGCCTGCCACTCGGCTTCGGTTTTCAGGTGTACGGTGGTGGTCTGCTCCGCCACGCTGTAGGTGATGTCGCGCTCGGTGTTGAACATCTCGTCGGGGTCGCAGCCGGCCAGCGTCAGCATCGCGGCCAGCAAGGAGAGGATTTTCAATGTATGTTTCATATTGCTATAACGTTGATTTTGTTATTTTATTATATTCCTATATATAAACCTTAAACCATAAACCTTAAACCATAAACCATAAACCAGACCCCTAATCCCCCATAATCTCCATCTGGTATTCGCGCAAGGCGTCGAACTCGGCCTGTGTCGCCACGCGGTAGAAGGCCAGGGTGCGCTCCTCGTGCACCGCCATGGCGCGCCAGAGGGGCACATCGGAGCGTTTTACGCGGCGGGCGGGGTTGTCGATGTCGCCCAGCCAGGAGGTTACGCCCTCCGAGGGGCGGATGTTGAACTCCGTTTTCAACCCCTGCCACGCCGCGCTGTCGTCGGCCACGAGGATGACCACGTCGACCCGCACTGTGTCGCCGAGCTGGAACCCCGTTACCTGCGCCACCGTGAGGTCAGGCCGCGAGGCATACTGCCGGTAGAGCGGCGCCGTCTCCACCTCGCGCGAGCAGGCGGCCAGCATCGTCAACAGCAGCAGTATGTGCAACAGGTGTTTCATCTTGCTGTGGTTCTTAGTGTTTTGGCTGCCACATCGACCCAGTGGCTGTCGGCGATGCCGCTGCGGTTGCAGGCCACGGCGTCGTAGCCGCGAGTGGAGAGCGGAAGGTGGAAGGTGTAAAGTGCCACCCCTGCCAGCACCGCGACAGAGGCCAGCACCGCACGGCGGGCGCGGCGGCGACGGCGCCAGGCAGGGTACTCCTGCCGCAGGCGCCGCTCGAGCCCCTGCCGCTCCTCGCGTTCCCACAACTCTTCAAATGTCATATTATTCATTGTGTTATTGTGTTATTGTGTTATTGTGTAAGTTTTAAATAGAATGACTACTAGCGCATTAACGCATTAACACATTGTTCATTTGTTCTCTCAGTTTTTCTTTTATCCGCATCAGGCGGACGCCTACATTGTTCTTTGTCAGTCCTGTATGGCGGCTTATTTCTTTGTATTCATACCCTTCGAGGTGCATCCTTACGATGGTGCGGTCGGGGTCGGGCAGTTGGGCGATGAGTTCGTGGAGTGCGTCGTGGAGCGAGGTGTCCTCGGCGGGAGCGTCGTAGTCGTCCGGCAGGAGGGTGGGGGAGGGCTCCCTTTTGCGGTGCAGGTCGATGCAGGTGCTGCGTGCCACGCGCCAGATCCATGCCGCCTGTTTGGGTGCCGGGGCGATTGCCTGCATCTTCTCTCTGCGTTGCCACAGTGCGAGCATCACCTCCTGCATCAGGTCGTCGGCATCCAGGCCGCGGTGGGCGTACCGGTTGCACACCGCAAACAGAAGTCTGCGGTAGCGGAGCATCAGCCCGTTGTAGCTGTCCATGTCTGCCATACACCCTAATAACGTAAAACACACGGGTGGAAATTACATCGCCGCTAAAAAAAAAAAAACAGCTGCCACGTGGCGGACCGGTGTCTTGCCACGTGGCAGTTGCTAAAAAAACACAAAAAACTGTTCCCGACTTTAGCGCACGGCGTGCAGCTCCATCGTGTAGAATATCTCGGCCGTGGTCTCGGTGGGTATGGCGTAGAGCACCATGATGCCGTTGGTCACGCAGCCCACTGTCCAGCAGGTGTTGCCGTCGAAGTACTCGCAGCAGATGCGGCTGTCGTCCGACAGGCTCCAGGTGCCTTCCAGCGTCTGCAGCGAGCCGCCGTCGGCGGTGCCGCGCTGGTAGCTCATCGTGCCGTCCTCGCGCAGGTCGAAATAGATCGAGTTGCCCACGCTCTCGGGCGTAACGGTCTGCCATTCGCCGGCCAGGTCGTTGTCGCGCACCACCAGGCTGTAGGAGGTCATGCTGTAGTAGTGCCAGCGCCCCACCACCGAGGTGCGGTCCAGGTCGCGCTGCGCGCTCCCCTGCGCCCCGTTGGCGTAGGCTGTTCCGTTCCACCGGCCCGTCTCCGAGTCGTAGGTAACCGTTACCGTCTTGCCGGCAAGCTCCATTTCCCGCATCCAGGTCTTCATCTCCTCGCGGCTCGTGGTGCTGATGGTCGTGGCCTCCTTGGCTCCCGGGGCCGACTTGGCGCCGGTGGCCGGGCGATGACTGTTGTAGAAGCTGACCGTCTGGCCCTCCTGGGTGTACCGGCAGAACTGGTCCAGCAGCGCATCCCACTCCGTGTCGGTCATGAGTGTGGTGCGGACCACTTTCGAGTTCAGCGTGTAGACAATTTCGCGGCTGTTGACCGGGTCGCTGCTGCCGGAAGGTGTCTCCTCGCAGGCGGCAAAAAACAGCACGGCGGACAGCAAGGTGATGATTTTCAGTGTCTTGTTCATGTTTCTACTGGGTGTGTTAATATATTCTACATTTATAAGAACGTAATTTGCATCTGCAAAACTACATGGGGGGTGATATTTTTTTTCACCACAGCCGACATAACGGAAAACTGCCCCCGAAATTGTGTATCCCAGCGCCATTTTTTTTCTATTCAGTGTAGCACTGGTAATTGGAATTTGGGTCCTCACCTTCCGAATACCCTGTCCCTTCCCCACGGACTCCCTACCAAGGAAGAAGAGGGTAAGAAGAGGAGAAAAAGGGGAAGGTTACTATTCCTTGACTATCAGCCTGTTGTGTTTGGGCAATTTTGGGCCTTTTTTCGGCTTTTGGGGCGAAAAAATCCATACGCTATACCACGTTGTATATCAGTGTTATAGGTCTGTTTGTGGCACTTTTTGCCGCCGTTTGCGGAATTTTTCGTATCTTTGCAAGCCGAAACAACCTCATTTTTTTATGCAAAACATTCGTAATGTTGCTATTATAGCCCACGTCGACCATGGCAAGACCACCCTCGTCGACCGTATGCTCCATCAGGCCAAACTCTTCCGCGACAACCAGGAGACCGGCGAACTCATCCTCGACAACAACGACCTCGAGCGCGAACGCGGCATCACCATCCTCTCCAAGAACGTCAGCGTGCGCTACAAAGGTTACAAAATCAATATCATAGACACCCCGGGCCACAGCGACTTCGGCGGCGAGGTGGAGCGTGTGCTCAACATGGCCGACGGCGTTTTGCTGGTGGTCGACGCCTTCGAGGGTCCCATGCCCCAGACCCGCTTCGTGCTGCAGAAGGCCATCGAGCTGGGGCTCAAGCCCATCGTCGTGGTCAACAAGGTGGACAAACCCAACTGCGACCCCGAGCTGACCCAGGAGGCTGTCTTCGACCTCATGTTCAACCTCGGCGCCAACAACGACCAGCTCGAGTTCCCCACCGCTTATGGCTCCGCCAAGAACGGCTGGATGGCCGAGGACTGGAACACTCCCGCCGAGGACATCTCCTACCTGATGGACCTCATCATCGAGCACATACCCGCGCCCAAGGTGCCCGAGGGCAACACCCAAATGATGATTTCCTCGCTCGACTACAGCTCCTACCTGGGCCGCATCGCCGTCGGCCGCCTCAACCGCGGCACCCTGCAGGCCGGCCAGCCTATCGCCCTCCTCAAGCGCGACGGCACTCGTATCAACAGCAAAATCAAGGAATTGTACGTATTCGAGGGGCTTGGAAAAGAGCGAATCAAGACACCCGTCGAGGCCGGTGAGATATGCGCCGTGCTGATGGACCTCGACAAAAACGTCATGTTCGAGATCGGCGACACCGTCTGCGATGCCGAGAACCCCGAGGCGCTGCCGCCCATCAAGGTGGACGAGCCCACCATGTCCATGCTCTTCACCATCAACAACTCGCCCTTCTTCGGCAAGGAAGGCAAGTTTGTTACCAGCCGCCACCTGCGCGACCGCCTCTTCTCCGAGCTGGAGAAGAACCTCGCCATGCGCATCGAGGAGACCGGCTCGCCCGATGCCTTGCTGGTCTACGGCCGCGGCATCATGCACCTCTCCGTCCTCATCGAGACCATGCGCCGCGAGGGCTACGAGCTGCAGGTGGGTCAGCCCAAGGTGATTATCCGCGAAATTGACGGCCAGCGCTGCGAGCCTATCGAGCAGCTCACCGTCCTGGTGCCCGAGGAGTTCTCGTCGAAGGTCATCGACGTGGTTACCCGCCGCAAGGGCGAGGTGGGCACCATCGACACCAAAGGCGACCGCGTGCAGCTGGAGTTCAACATCCCGTCGCGCGGCATCATCGGCCTGCGCAACACCCTCCTCACCGCCACCAACGGCGAGGCCATCATCGCCCACCGCTTCCTCGAGTTCCAGCCCTGGAAGGGCGACCTGGACGACCACAAGTACGGAGCCCTCATCGCCAAGGAGACCGGCGAGGCCACGGCATACAGCATCAGCAAGCTGCAGGACCGCGGCCCCTTCTTTATCGAGCCCGGCGACATGGTCTACTCCGGCGAGGTCATAGGCGAGAGCCTGCGCCCCGGCAACGATATCATCATCAACGTGGTAACGGCTAAGAACCTCACCAACATGCGCTCCAAGAGCGCCGACGACAAGTCCACCTGTTCGCCCGCCATCAAGTTCAGCCTCGAGGAGGCCATGGAGTACATCCGTGAGGACGAATACCTCGAAATCACTCCCTCCAACCTCCGCATCCGCAAGATACTCCTCGACGAGAACGAGCGCAAACGCGCCCGCATCGCCGCCGGAATGAAGGAGGAATAGTGGCTTTTGGGTTTCAGCCCCTTCTTCTCTCCAACAAAAAAACGCCGTTTCTATACGGCGTTTTTTTCATTGCGATAGCATTGCCTTCTCGAACTGTTCGTAGCTCAGGGTGTCTTCTTCTCCGTCGGCCAGGCGTTTTATCTGCCATGTGTCGCCTTTCTGCACCGGCAGGTAGAACACCTGCCCCGTCAGCCGTGAGCAGTGGCGGTAGCACTCTTCCAGTTCGCCCACCTTGTTTTTGTATTTCTCGCTGTCGAAGTTGCCCGCTCCGCCGTTCACGCTTTTCACTTCGAAGATGTGTATCTTGCCCTTGCGGTCTTTCATCACGAAGTCGGGGTACGACGAGTGCACCCCGTCGAGGTAGTATTCGAAGCGTATGTCCGAGTTTGGGATGAAGTTCTTGCCCCACAGCTGCAGCCGGCGGTCGCTCAGGTTTTCGACACCCGAGAGGGCTGCCGCTTTGGCGGCCAGCTGCTGCAGTTTCATGGCCCAGTCCTGTTCGGCCTCGCTGTCGAACGAGAACTTGTCCTCGGCATCGCTCCTGCGCCATACCCACTCGCCAATGCGGACATAGTTCTTGTTGTCGGTGTAGTAGGATGTCATCGGGAACGACACCTCGCGCCCCGCCTCCATGCTCTGACCGTAGTCGCACACGTATTCGTTGTATGCCTTGCGCACCTTCTCCAGGTTGCGGCAGAAGTGCAGCCATCGCTGCACATCGTTTCCGGCATATCGGTAGCAGAGTTCCTGCACGTCGGCCTCGCTCTGCTGCAGGCGGCGGTGGAGTTCGAAGATGCCCGTGGCGGCATCCCAGTTCCCTTTGGCGGCGAGCAGTGCCTCCACGTCGAAGTCTTTGCGCTCGGTGAGCTGCCGCAGGCGTGTGGTCTTCACCCTCACGTCGTAGGGCAGTTCGTCCAGTTGCAGCTTCACTTTATGGCTGCGCCGTTTGCCTTCGGGCACCACGCCCCACACCCATGCCGTCATAGCCAGCCGCCGTGCCGCTTCCGGCAGCCGCTCGAAGTCGGCCAGCCGCGGGTTGCGCCTCACGCGCCCCACCACCTGCTCGTCCAGCTGGCGGCTCTGGGTGTCGCGCACCTGATAGAGCATGCAGGCGCGCGGTATGTCCCAGCCTTCGCTGATTACCATCTTGAACACAATGACGTCGATGGTCGAGTTGTTCTCGCGGGCATAGTCCTTCCAGCGCCTCACCGGCAGCATGGCCACCTTGTCGTTGCTTTGGCACATCTTCTCTTTGTCCATGATGCTCATCCATTTCAGCTCCTGGTGTGCGCCGAGCACCGCCCGTATCTTTGCCCACTCCTCCTCGGCCTTCTCCTTGTTGCTGATTTGGATAATCAGGCAGGGGTTCACCCCCAGCAGGTTGCGGTATTGCTCCTTGATTTCCTCCAGCCGTGTTACGGCATCCTCCACCGTCTCCTCCTCGCTTCCCATTTCCACGTGCTTGATGAGGCATGCCTGCTCCGCCTCCTCGTCCGTGATTTCCACATCGGGTGTCTGCCCGCGTTTCAGGTTGGGGGTGGCCGAGAAGTTCAGCGTCTTGCGGAAAAAGCCTGTCGCCAGGGTGTCGAGGTTGTTGGTGGCCTGGTGGCACTCGTCTTTGACGAGGTATATCGGGTGGCTGTCGATCAGCACTGTGTTCATCAGCCACTCCTGCATGGCCCCCTGCATCAGGCGTCCGCCTTTCTTGTAGAGGTCGCGCGCCAGCACGTACACGTTGCACCCCTCGGGGATGTGCAGGCGCTCCTCGCCGCTGATGTCGGTGCTTATCAGGTGGGGGCGCAGGTGCGGGAATGTGCCCTCGCGCGCCCATTGCTCGAAACTGTTGTAGTTCTGCCGGGCCAGGTCGCCCTTGCTCAGTGTGCTCACCAGGAACACCACCTCGGGATGCCCGGCCAGCACGCGGTTCATCATGTCGGCCATCATGCGTGTCTTGCCGCTGCCAGTGGGGGCGCGGAAGGTCAGCTCGTTGCGCCGATTGAGCTGCTCCACCAGCTCGCCCACGGCCCGCTGCTGCAGGTCTATCGCTTCTTGTAGCATCAGTCGAGTTTTTTTTGTGTTTGTGGGAAATGGGTGCACAGCCAGTCCATCTTGTCGCGCAGGTGTGTGAATGGGGGCAGGCCGTACAGGGTTTCGTCTATCACGTCGGCCGGGGTCTTGCCCTCGGTCTGCACGAAGTCGGCCACCGTGGCCAACTCCAGCACCTCCAGGTTGCCGCCGTAGGGGCGGTGCTTCTTCAGCCAGTCGAAGTCTGAGGAGCCGTCGCTGGCCTTGCCGGTCATGATGCGGCGCAGCCGCTCGGCGGTTACGTCGCGGGCGATGCCGCCGGGCGTGGTATCTGTTTTCTCGTCCATCTGCACGAGGATGAACTGGCGGCGGCCTTCAGGTTTGCGCTCCTTTAGCAGGTTGCCCGCCTCGGCCTCCTGCCTATTCAGTTCCAACACGGCATGCCCTGTTGTGCCGCTGCCGGCAAAGAAGTCTAGGATGATGCTGTCGGGGTGGCTGTAGAGGTGAATCAGTCGAGATATTAGAGGTACAGACTTTGGATAGTTGAATAAAACTTTACCACCAAATACATCCCGCAATAGCCTCATAGCGTCTTGTGAATGTCCAACTTCATCGTATTTCCATATAGTCATTGGTGTCATCGCGTCTTTCACTTCCGATAAAAACCTTTTGGGAGCAGGGACGAGGTTTCCGTTTTCTCCAAACCATATCCTATTGTCTTTTACATATTCGTCAAAGCGCTCTTTGGAAAGCCTCCAGCAATATCCATCGGGGGGCAATACTTTTCTCCCACTCGGTGTTGTGATTTCGTATACTTGTGATTCTACTCTCGGTCCAACTGCAAGATTGTCAGTCCGCCATAGTCCACGAGGGTCATTGTCTGGATTTTTATATTTGCTGTTAGCGCCATCGGTTCTAGGCAATCCATTGCACACGGCCTCGTCAATATTCTTTGCAAAGCAAAGTATATAGTCATGGCTTTCAGAAAAGTGTTTCTTTAGATTTACTGGAGCATAGGCTCTCTCCCAAATGATGGTGGCAATGAAATTCCTCTCTCCGAACACCTCGTCGAAGAGGCATTTGACGTATGCTTGATTGCGGTCGTCGATGGAGCAGAAGATGACGCCACTGTCGCTCAGCAGCATCTTGGCCAGTTGCAGACGCGGCCATAGCATGGAGAGCAGGTTGTCGCGCGTCAGGGCGTTCTCGTAGTTGGTCTTGGCGAACTCACCCATGCTGTCCTTGCCGTAGGGCGGGTCGATGTAGATGACGTCCACCTTGCTGCGGTATTGGACGAGCAGGTTCTGCAGCGCGGGGTAGTTGTCGCCGATAATCAGGCGGTGCACCGGCTTGCTGTCGTCGGTGTGGAAGCTCAACGCCTCGTTGCGCCGCAGGTAGTGTATGTCGCTCGTTGTGCGCTCCAAGCGGTGGTCGAAGTGGAGGCCGGTGCGCTTGTAGGTGGTGCCGAGCTGCATCACCTTGATGGCCTCGTCGTCGTTGTCGGCCTGCACGATGAGCTTCCTCATCATCTCGGCCGTGCCGGGCTCCATGATGCTGTCTGCCACGCGGCGTTCCACCTCCGCCAGCAGCTCCTTTTGAGTGGGTGTCATGATGTGTCTGCGTTGTTTGTGGCGTTTGGCTTATTCGGTTTTACAGGCTACAGAGCACAAAAGAAACGCAGACTTCTTCAAATCCACGCTTCAGAGGCTCTGCATTGCCTGTAAAAGTCGATAAGTTCCGCCCGCGCTTCAATACGCAGACGTTCGCGAACTTATTCGAGACTTTTACTTTAGTGAATTTTGCAGATTTCTGAAGCAGTGCCGAATAGTAGCAAACGCTAGGGTTAATATTTATGTAATGATTTTCTTTACAAGGTTTTTGTTGTGTTCGTTAAACGTCGTTTTCAGGTGCAAAGATACAAACTTTTTTTCATCCGGCGGATAAAATATCTTCGGCGGCATCGGGCATCCGCACATTCATCTCCGCTCCGCCCCCTTCCAATGCCCTAGAGAGGAAGAAGAGGGGCAAAACCTATAGCCTCGTAAGTGCTGACAGCCAGCCTATTGCGTTGCTGCATTTTTGGGGCTGAATTTCATTTTTTCTGCCAGAATTTAAGTTTAAGTTTTTAGTTTAAGCTTTAGGATGTAGCTGCCGCAAGAAGTGAAACTGACAACTGAAACTCATTTTTTTGTGTGTATTGCCCTTGTGTTTGCCAAATTTTTTGTATCTTTGCATTGGCAACCGAGCGAAAGGTTGCGCGCAATGTATTAATAGAGAATGGAATACAACTACAACGAAATCGAAGCGCGCTGGCAGAAAGCGTGGCGCGAACAAGGCGTCTACCGCACCGTCGAGGTGGAGGGGCGCCCGCATTACTATGTACTGGACATGTTTCCCTACCCCTCGGGTGCCGGCCTCCACGTCGGCCATCCCCTGGGCTATATCGCGAGCGACATCTACAGCCGCTACAAGCGTCTGCGCGGCTTCAATGTGCTGCACCCGATGGGCTACGACGCCTACGGCCTGCCGGCCGAGCAGTACGCCATACAGACCGGCCAGCATCCCGCCGTTACCACCGAGCAGAACATTGCCCGCTACCGCGAGCAGCTGGACAAGATAGGCTTCAGCTTCGACTGGGACCGCGAGGTGCGCACCTGCGACCCGCAGTACTACCGCTGGACGCAGTGGACGTTCATCCAGCTGTTCAACCACTACTACGACGAGGAGCAGCAGAAGGCGCGCCCCATCAGCGAGCTGGTGGCCAAGCTGGAGAGTGGAGAACGGAAGGTGGAGAACGGCGAGTGGAAGGAGATGAGCGAGGGCGAGCGTCAGGACTACCTGATGGGTTACCGCCTGGCCTACCTGGCCGACATACCTGTGAACTGGTGCGCCGAGCTGGGCACGGTGCTGGCCAACGACGAGGTGGTCGGCGGCCTCTCCGTCCGCGGCGGCTACCCGGTGGAGCGCAAACTGATGCGCCAGTGGAGCCTCCGCATCACGGCCTACGCCCAGCGCCTGGTGGACGGCCTGGAGCAGGTGGAGTGGACCGACAGCCTTAAGGAAATCCAGCGCAACTGGATCGGCCGCAGCGAGGGTGCGTCCGTGTGGTTTGAGTGCGTTAGTGCGTCAATGCGTGATTGCGTCAGTGATGACGCGCCGGCCACTGACACGATAACGCAATCACCCAATCACGCATTCGGTTTTGAAATCTTCACCACCCGCCCCGACACCATCTTCGGTGTAACCTTCATGGTACTCTGTCCCGAGCACGAGATGATTTCCGCCATCACCACACCCGAGCGCAGGGCCGAGGTGGAGGAATATGTGGCCTGGGCCAAGAACCGCTCCGAGCGCGAGCGGCAGGCCGAGGTGAAAAAGGTCAGCGGTGTCTTCACCGGCGCCTACGCCGTCAACCCCCTCACCGAGGAAAAGATCCCCATCTGGGTTTCAGAATATGTACTGGCCGGCTACGGCACGGGTGCCATCATGGCCGTGCCGGCGCACGACAGCCGCGACTTCGCCTTCGCGCGCCATTTCGGCCTGCCCATTCGCCAGGTCGTCGCCCCCGAGAAGGATGCTGTCAGCGACCCCGCCACCTGGGAGGAGAGCCTCGACAGCAAGACGGGCTACTCGGTCAACAGTGGCTTTGTCAGCGGCATGAAGGTCAAGGATGCCATGGCCGCCGTCATCGACAGGATTGAGGCGCTGGGCATCGGCCACCGCACCGTCAACTACCGCCTACGCGACGCCATCTTCAGCCGCCAGCGCTACTGGGGCGAGCCGTTCCCGGTGTACTACAAGGATGGTCGTCCGCAGATGCTGCCCGAGGAGTGCCTGCCGCTGGAGCTGCCCGAGGTCAGCGACTTTAAGCCTACCGCCACCGGCGAGCCGCCGCTGGGCCATGCCAAGGTGTGGGCCTGGGACGAGGCCAACCGCTGCGTTATCGAAACCTCCAAGATCGACCACAAGACCGTCTTCCCGCTCGAACTGAGCACTATGCCCGGCTTTGCCGGCAGCAGCGGATACTACCTCCGCTATATGGACCCGCGCAACGACAGCACCTACTTCTCCCCCGAGGCCGTCGGCTACTGGCAGAACGTCGACCTCTATGTCGGCGGCGCCGAGCATGGCACGGGGCACCTCATCTATGCCCGCTTTTGGAACAAGTTCCTGTTCGACCTCGGCCTCGCTGTCAAGGACGAGCCCTTCCAGAAGCTCATCAACCAGGGCATGATTCAGGGCCGTTCCAACTTCGTCTACCGTTCCAAGCAGGACAACAACCTCTATATTTCCAAGGGCCTCATCCGCAATATGGAGGAGGTAACCCCCATCCACGTCGACATCAATATTGTGGACAACGATGTGTTGGATCTGGATCGCTTCAAAGCCTGGCGCCCCGAGTTTGCCGACGCCCGTTTCGAGCTGGAGGATAACAAATATGTCTGCGGCTGGGAGATAGAGAAGATGTCGAAGAGCATGTTCAACGTGCAGAACCCCGACGACCTGGTGGCTCGCTATGGTGCCGACACGTTGCGCCTCTACGAGATGTTCCTCGGCCCGGTGGAGCAGGCCAAACCTTGGGATACCGGCGGTATCGAGGGCGTGCACCGCTTCCTGAAGAAGCTGTGGAAGCTGTATGATGGTTATCTGAACAATCAGAGTAATCAGAATAATCAGAATAATCAGAATACTCCTGATGCAGAACTCAAAGTCCTCCACCAGACCATCAAGAAGATTACCGACGACATAGAGCGCTTCTCGTTCAACACCTCGGTGTCCACCTTCATGATTTGCTGCAACACGCTGACCGACCTCAAGTGCGCCGCCCCCGAGGTGCTGAAGCCCCTGCTGGTGCTGTTGGCACCCTTCGCGCCCCATATCGCCGAGGAACTCTGGCACCGCATGGGCGAGCAGACCAGCATCTGCACGGCCCAGTGGCCTGTGTTCGATGAGCGGTACCTGGTGGAGGACACTGTGAAGTACCCTGTGCAGTTCAACGGCAAGATGCGCTTCACCCTCGACCTGCCCGCCGCCGCCACGCAGCAGGAGGCCGTCGAGGCCGTCATGTCAGCTCCCGAGAGTGCCAAATGGCTCGGTGGCAAGGAGCCCAAGAAAGTGATATTTGTTCCCAAGAAAATCATCAATATCGTATGCTAAGCCGACACTACCTGAGATGCAAGGTGCTGCAGACCGTATACTGCGGTCGCTATGAGGAGACCGACAATATCTCCCTCTCCAAGATGTTCGAGTACCATATCGGCCGCCTCAACGAGCTGGGCGTGCTGCAGGTTTCACTGCTGCCCCTCTTGGCCGAGGTGGCGGGGCAGATACTGGAGGAGTCCAAGAACAAGTTCCTCGCCACCGAGGAGGACCTCAACCCCAGCTTCCGCCTGGTCAACAACGAGTTCATCCGCCGCATGGCCGACAATTTTGAGCTCAAGAAGCACATCGCCAACTGGTGCGGCTGCTGGAACACCCACGAGAACCTCCTGCGCGAGGCTTTCCTCGACCTGCGTCAGCGCGACGAGTACAAGGCTTACCTAGACCGCGAGCCCTCCTACGAGAACGACAAAGAGTTTGCCGTCCTCATCTTTCGCTACCTCATGAACCGCGAGGCGTTGACCGCCGTCATGGGTGAACGCAGCCTGCTGTGGGAAGACGACTTCTTCCAGATAGCACAGTACAACTTCATGATGCTCAAGGCTATCGATGCCCAGGAGTTCGACGAGGCCATGATGTGGCCCCTGATGTATGACCGCCGCGTGGAGAAGGACGAGGAGGATATGAACTTCGCCCGCCAGCTGCTACGCGACACCCTCGCCTGCCGTCAGGATGCCGAGGACTTGACCCGCCAGTACCTGCAGGGGTGGGAGTTCGAGCGCGTTTCGCGTATGGACATCGTGCTTATCAACATGGCCGTCGCCGAGCTCACCTGCTGCCCCTCTATCCCCGAGCGTGTTACCATCGACGAGTACATCGAGCTCTCGAAGGAGTTCTCCTCCGACCGCAGCCGCCTCTTCATCAACGGCATCCTCGACAAGATGGTACTCGAGTTGCGCTCGCAGGGCAAAATCAACAAGTCGGGCCGCGGCTTGACCGTCTACGAATAATATATATTATATGTATATGCGCAACACACTCCTCATCTTCGCCGCTTCCCTGCTCCTCGTTGCGGGCTGCAAGGGCAAGGCCGAAAGCGATGCCGGCGTCGACCTCATCCGCAATCCCCACAGCGCCGACGGCTACCAGGCGGACACCAAGATGCCCGTGCTGACCTTCGACAAGGACAGCCATGACTTCGGCCGCCTCTCGGCCGGCGAGAGCATCTCCTATTCGTTCCACTTCACCAACACCGGCTCGGCCGATTTGGTAATCTCCTCCTGTTCCGCCACCTGCGGCTGCACCGTGGCCTCCTTCCCCAAGGAGCGTATCGCCCCGGGCGACGGCGGCTACATCACCGTAACCTTCAAGTCGGCAGGCAAGTCGGGACAGCAGTTCCAGGAGGTAACCGTCGTCTCCAACGCACAACCCGCCCGCACCAAACTCAAGATACAGGCGCGCGTGGTACAATAAATCAAGAAACAAACTCACTAAATGTAACAAAATATGAATTTCAACGTTATCCTACTGGAGGCCGCCCAGGGAGGCGGTTCGATGGGTGGCTCCATGATCTGGATCATCCTCCTTTTTGTCGTCATGTGGTTCCTCATGATGCGTCCCCAGCGCAAGAAAGAGAAGGAAGAACGCCAGTTCCGCGAGGCCCTCAAGAAGGGCGACCGCGTCCTCTTCTCCGGCGGCGTCTATGGCAAGGTGCATTCCGTCGACTCGCACACCGTTGAGGTCGAGGTCTCCAACGGTGTCATCCTCACTGTCGAGAAATCCATGATTCAGCCCGCTCCCGAGCCCAAGACCGAGGAGAAGAAATAGAGCACTCCTGACCTGGGCTGGTTAAGGAACAGTTATAGAAATGCCCTAGTTGGTACCTAGTGGACGCCTTGCACTCACCTAGCGGTCAGCCCTCTTCCGACCACCGTGGCTGGCATATCCGCACTTTCCCGGTCATCCTGTTGCTGACGGCTGCGGTGTGGCTTCTCGTGTCCATGTCCGAAACCCGCGATTTCCCATTGCAGGTACAGGTGTCGCTCTCGGGCTACGATGCCGACCGCTATGCAGTCTTGCAGGCCGACAGCACGGTTACGTTTCAGGTGAAAATCTCCGGCTTCTCGGCCTTGGCGCTCGGTCTCCGTCGGTCGCCTGTGGTGTTGCCCGTCGAGATGGGTGGCCATGCAACGCGGCGTGCTGTGGCCGTGGCCGACCTGGCCGACCTCCTGCGCCAGCAACTCTCGCGCTACCGGCTGCATGACGTTGCCAGCCAGCGCGACTCGCTGCGCCTCGTCCTGGCTCCGCGTGCCAGCAAAACGCTGCCGGTCGACATCGGAACCCTCCAGGTATCCTTTGCCGACGGCTACGGCCTCTACGGTGAGCCCGAGGTCAGCCCCGCCGAGGTAACCCTCTACGGGCCGCAGGCCACCCTCGACCGCATCGCCAGCCTCCAGCTGGCGCCGGCCGCCATCGCCAACCTCAACGCCACGGCCTCGCACCGCCTGCCGCTCGACCCCGTCTGGGAACGCTACGGCGATGTGGCTGTCTCCGCCACCCATGTCTCCGTCAACCTCCCCGTGCGCCCTTATGTCGAGCGCGCCTTCTCGCTCCCTGTCGTCGTACTGCCGGCCGACAGCAGCCTCCAGCTCCGCCTCTATCCCGACCGTGCCACCGTGCGCCTCTGGATTGCACGCGACGACCTGGGCACCGTCTCGCCCTCACACTTCACCCTCGCCGTCGACCGTGCCGACATACTGGCCGGCCGTTCATCGCTGACGCCGCGCCTGACCCGTTTCCCCGACCACGTCCGTGTGCGCTCCATCGAGCCCGCTGAACTCCAATACGTCATCATCCAATGAGCGCCCTCCGCATAGGAATCACCGGCGGCATGGGCTGCGGCAAGAGCACCGTGGTGCGCGAATTCATCGCACGGGGCATACCCTGTTTCGTGAGCGATATCGTGGCCTCGCGCTACTATTTCGACATCGACTTCCTCGACGAGCTGCGCGCCCTGCTGGGCGACGGGGTCTTCCTCCCCGACGGCAGCGCCGACAAGCGTGCCGTCGCCGACCGCGTCTTTGCCGACCAGCGCCTGCTCGACGGCCTCAACGCCCTGGTGCATCCGCGTGTCATAGACGACTTCGAGGCATTCTGTTCTTTCCACGAGCGCGAGCCCTACCTCCTCTTCGAGAGTGCCATCCTCTACGAATACGGCTTCGACCGCCTGATGGACCGTGTCGTCTGCGTCTACCTCGACCTCGACGAGCGCCTGCGCCGCCTGCGCCTGCGCGACGGGGTGGGGGAGGAGGCCCTCATGGCGCGCATCAGCCGCCAGCTGCCTGCCGAGGAGGTCATGCTCCGCGCCGACCATGTCATCCTCAACTACGAGGGTAACCCTCGCCAGCGCCAAGTGGAATACATCGACAAACTGCTACGCCAATGAAAAAGAGATACTACATATTCCTGACTACCCTCCTGACCGCCACCCTCGCCGCCGCCCAGTCCCCCTGGCAGTGGCACAACCCATCCGAAGAGGATCGCTGGGTTGACTCCGTGATGGCCACCCTTTCGCTCGAGGAGCGCATCGCCCAGCTCATGGTGGTACGTGTGCCCCTCAACCTCACCGATGCCCAGGCCGCCCAGTTCTCCAAGCGCATGAACGGGCTCGGCGTGGGCGGCGTATGCTTCTTCGTCGGCACTGCCGAGCGGCAGGTCGCCATCACCCGCCGCCTGCAGCGCGATGCACGTCTGCCCCTCTTCGTCTGCCTCGATGCCGAATGGGGGCTCGGCATGCGCCTCAAGGACTGCTTCTCCTTCCCTCGCAACGCCCGCTTCGGCCAGCTGCCGCCCGAGGCCGACACCATCGTCTACCGCATGGGAGCCGAGATTGGCCGCCAGTGCCGTATGATGGGTATCCATGTCAACTTCGCCCCGGTGGTCGATATCAATTCCAACCCCAAGAACCCCGTCATCGGCACCCGCTCCTTCGGCACCGACCGCGAGCGTGTGGCGCAGCTCGGCGCCGCCTTCGCTCGTGGCCACCAGAGCCAGGGCGTCATGGCTGTGGCCAAGCACTATCCAGGCCACGGCGACACCGATGCCGACTCGCATTACGAGCTGCCGGTCATTAACCATACCCCCCACTACATCGACTCCATCGACCTCCACCCCTTCAAGCGCCTCATCGAGGCCGGCGTGGGCGGCATCATGACTGCCCACCTGCAGGTCAACGCCCTCGACCCCAAGCGCCCCTCGTCGCTCAGCCCCGTCATTGTCGACACCCTCCTGCGCCGTACCCTCGGATTCGAGGGCTTGATTATCACCGATGGCCTTGATATGAAGGGCGTTACCAACACCTACGGCCGTGGCTTGGGCGAGCTGGCCGCCCTGCTGGCTGGCAACGACATGCTGCTCCTGCCGCCCGAAGTGGAACAGTCCGTCGCCGTCATCCGTGCCGCCGCGCGCGTCAGTGTCGAGGTGCAGCAGCGCATCGACTACCACTGCCGCCGCATGCTCCGTGCCAAGTACCGCCACGTGATGCCCACCGCCCACATGCCCATCCGGGTGCCGGGTGCCGACCGCCGCGAGGAGTGCGAGGAGATTGTCGCGGCGCTCAACCTCAACACCGACCGCCGCATCGACAGCATCATCGCCGCCGCCCTCGAGGCGCAGGCCATGCCCGGCTGCCAGCTGGTGGTGCTCCACAAAGGCCGCCCCCTCATCGACCGTTCCTTCGGCCGCCTCACCTACGACTCGGCCGCCGACCCCGTGCTCCCCTCCACCCTCTACGACCTCGCCTCGCTCACCAAGGTCTGCGCCACCACCCTGGCCGTGATGCACCTCGTCGAGCAGGGCCTCCTCTCCATCGACGACTGCCTCTCCCAATACCTGCCTTACCTGCGCGGCACCGACAAAGAGCGCATCACCGTCAAGGAGGCGCTCAGCCACTGCGCACGCCTCAAGGCTTTCGACGCCTACTGGCGGCGCACCGCCGACCGCGACAGCATCATGCAGTTGGTGGCCGAAAGCCCGCTCAACGAAAAGGAGGGCTACGTCTACAGCGACCTCGGCTTCATGCTGCTGGCCGACGTGGTGCAGTTTATCTCCGGCATGCCCATCGACCTCTACGTGCGCGAACATTTTTATCACCCCATGGGGCTGCGCAGCATCGGCTATATGCCGCGCGAGACGGGCTGGACCGACCTCTGGCACATCGCGCCCACCGAAGTGGATACCGTCCGCGGCCTCGTCTGGGGGCAGGTGCACGACCCCAACGCCTGGGCCCTCGGCGGCGTCAGCGGCCATGCCGGCCTCTTCGCCAACGCGCGCGACGTGGCGCAGCTGATGCAGATGCTGCTCAACGGAGGCGTCTACGAGGGTCGCCGCTACCTCAAGGCCGAGACCATCGCCCTCTTCACCCGCCGCCACTTTGCCGACCGCAAGAATCGCCGCGCCCTCGGGTTCGACAAGCAGCTCTTCACACCGTCGGCCAGTGCGCAGGTCTGCCCCCAGGCCACGCAGAGCAGCTACGGCCACACCGGCTTCACGGGCACCATGCTGTGGGTCGACCCCGACCGCGACCTGGTCTTCGTCTTCCTCTCCAACCGCGTCCACCCCAGTTCCACGCCCAACCGCCTGGCGCAAATGAACGTGCGCACCGACCTGCAGTCCATCGTCTACGAAGCCATCGGCAAGCAGCAGTCCTCGGCCAAGGCCGGATGGACCTCCATGGGCAGCCGCTAACTCATAACTCATAACTCATAACTCATAACTCATAACTCATAACTCATAACTCATAACTCATAACCCATAACACACATGAGTAGTTTCACCAAATGGATATTTGCCGGCCTTGGCTGGGCGGTCGGCGGGCCGATAGGCGCCCTGCTGGGCTACTGGCTCGGCAAGGCTATCTCGCCCGACAAGCAGTTGGGCGACGGCGGACAGCAGTCGGCCTACAGCAGCCAGCAGTCGACCCATCGCGGCCCCTACCGCAACACCGGCACCCAGCAGGACGTCAATGTCGCCCTCATGGTACTTATCGCCGCCGTCATGAAGGTGGACGGCGCCGTAAAGAAAAGCGAGCTCGACTTCGTCAAGCGCTTCCTCCTGCAGAACTACGGCGAGGAGCGCGGCAAGCAGATGCTCAAGGTCATCCAGCAGATGGTAGAGAAGGACATCCCCATCGACCAGGTCTGCGCCCAAATCAAGGTCAACACCGACTACAACACGCGCTACCACATGGTGGACTTCCTCTTCGGCATCGGCGGCGCCGACGGCCACTTCCACCAGACCGAGCTCAACATGCTGCGCCTCATCGCGCAGTACCTCGGCATCTCGCAGGGCGACTACATGTCCATCCACGAGCGCCACGCAGGTTCCTCCAGCTCGTCAGGTTATTCCGGCAGTTCTGGCTCCTCCGGCAATTCCCGGAATACCCGCACGTCGACTTATTCCAAAGACCCCTACAAGGTGCTCGGTATCGAGCGCTCGGCCACCGACGACGAGGTGAAGAAAGCCTACCGCCGCATGGCCATGAAGTACCACCCCGACCGTGTGGCCGGCATGAGCGAAGAGCTGCAGCGCAACGCCGCCGAGCAGATGAAAGCCGTCAACGAGGCTTACGACGTCATCAAGCAGCTGAGACCCAGTCTGAAATAAAATTTTCCACGCCTCTCCGCCGTCAAGGTAATCGATAAAGGGTATTTTTTTATAATTGCTGGCTTTGCCGATTTGATGGGCGAAGCCAGCAAATACAAAGGCATTGGTAGCTTATGGAAGCTTATGGTACATAGAAAAGCCCCCCTCCGCTAGCAGAGGGGGGCTTTGTCGGGCCTAAGTGTTTAGTCCTGAATGGCTTTGATGCCGGGGAGGACTTTGCCTTCGAGGTATTCGAGCATGGCGCCGCCGCCGGTGGAGACGTAGGACATCTGGTCGGCGATGCCCATCTGTTTGACGGCTGCCACCGAGTCGCCGCCGCCGACAGCGGCGAAGCAACCCTGCTTGCAGCTCTCGGCCACGCTGCGGGCGATGGCATGGGTGCCTTTGGCGAAGGTCTCGAGCTCGAAGACGCCGGCGGGGCCGTTCCAGAGGATGGTCTTGGAGTTCATGACGATGTCGTGGATGGCTTTGCAGCTCTCGGGGCCGCAGTCCATGCTCTCCCAGCCGTCGGGCACCTCGCCGGAGGGGACAATCTGGGTGTTGGCGTCGTTGCCGAACTTGTCGCCGACGACGCTGTCGACGGGCAGGTAGTAGCGCACGCCCTTCTCGTCCATGCGGCGCATAAGTTCGCGGGCCAGGTCGAGTTTGTCGTCCTCGCAGATGGAGTTGCCGATGCGGCCGCCGAGGGCCTTGGTGAAGGTGTAGCGCATGCCGCCGATGATGATCATGTTGTCGACCTTGTCGAGGAGGTTCTCGAGGATGCCGATTTTGGAGCTCACCTTGGAGCCGCCGATGATGGCGGTGAAGGGGCGCGGGGCGTCGTGCATCAGTTTTTCGAGGTTGCGCACCTCGTTCTCCATGAGGAAGCCGAAGTATTTGGCCTGTGGGAAGAAGCGGGCGATGACGGCGGTGGAGGAGTGCTCGCGGTGGGCGGCGCCGAAGGCGTCGTTGACGTAGCAGTCGCCGAGGTCGGCCAGCTGGCGGGCCAGCTCCTCGTCGCCCTTGGTTTCGCCGGGATAGAAGCGGATGTTCTCCAGCAGCATCACCTCGCCGCCTTTGAGGTCGCGGGCCATCTGCTCGGGCACGCCGCTGCCGAGGAGCTCCTGCGTGAAGCGCACGGGGCGGCCCACGAGGGTCTCGAGGTGCTTGGCCACGGGCTCGAGGGTCAGCTCGGGCTCGAAACCGCCTTTCTTCGGGCGGCCGAAGTGGGCCATGATGATGACGGCGGCGCCGTCGGAGAGCAGTTTCTCGATGGTGGGCATCGACTCACGCATGCGGGTGTCGTCGGTGATGCGCTTCTGGTCGTCCATCGGGACGTTGAAGTCGACGCGGAGCAGGACTTTCTTGCCTGCGAAGTTTATCTCTTTAATGGATTTCATTATTATATGTTTTTAGGTTAATATGCGTTGGGGATCTCTAGGGGAATGGTAGGGGAACGGTAGGGGAATACAAAGGCACTGGTAGCTTATGGAAGCTTATGGTAGGGTGGGGTCAGGCTTCGGATGCGTGGTGCTCGGGTTCGTGGACGGCCATGCCGATGTAAAGCGCTGTGAGCATGGTGAATACGAAGGCTTGGATGTAGACCACGAGGCATTCGAGCAGCGAGATGAATACGCTCAGGAACACGCTCACCACCGAGGTGGCGCCGCCGATGGCCGCGCCGCCGATATTGGAGAGGATGAAGATGAGCGCCATGAAGGAGAGAATCATGATGTGGCCGGCGGTCATGTTGGCGAAGAGTCGTATCATGAGCACGATGGGCTTGGTGAAGACGCCGATGACCTCGACCAGCGGCATGAGGGGGAAGATTTTGAGCCATGCCGGCACGCCGGGGGTGTTGAAGATGTCGGTCCAGTAGTGGCGGTTGCCGCTGATGTTGGTGATGAGGAAGGTGATAACGGCCAGGATGCCGGTAACGGCCAGGTTGCCCGTGATGTTGGCGCCGGCGGGGAAGAAGGGTATGAGGCCCAGGATGTTGCAGAAGAATATGAAGAAGAAGAGGGTAAGCAGGTAGGGGAGGTAGCGGCGGTAGTGCGCCTCGCCGATCATGGGGCGCGCGATGCTGTCGCGCACGAAGACCACCAGCATCTCCACCAGCCCCTGCAGCACGCCGTGGGGTGCCTGGTTGGGGCGCTTGAGGTAGGCGCGCTTGGCGGCGAAGACAATCACTATCAGCAGGATGACGGCGATGACGATGGCGGCCGAGGTCTTGGTGAGGCTGAGGTCGATGGGCTGCTTGTCGAGCACGTTGCCCGCCTCGTCGACGCACACGATGACCTCGCGCTGCGAGCCGCCGCCGGTGAGGCGGTAGCCCTTGTAGTCGGCGTGGCCGTGGTGGAAACGGCTGGACATGAACACGTCCAGCTTGCCGTCGTTGATGAGGATGACGGGCAGGGGGATGGCCACGGCATGCTCCTTGCCGTCGGAGGTGCGGTAGTCGAACATGTGCCACGAGTGGGCGTCGGTTACGTGGCCGATAATCATCGAGCCGGCGTCGAAGCCCTCGCCCTGGTCGGCGCGGGCTGTCAGCGGGGCGGCCATCAGCATGGCTGCCAGTGCCATAAGAAGGTATTTCTTCATACTATTCATTATTTTTCACCACAGAGGTGTTGGCAAAGATGTCGATTTGCAGGGTGTCGAAGAGTCCGAGCTGCTTCTTGTCGACCTTGTCCGGCAGGGCAGCGGCATTGTCGCGCAGCGACTGCTTGAGCAGGCGGTGCAGGGCCGTGGGGCGGTCGATGCCGCTGCTGTCGGCGTAGGCGTTGAGGCGGCGCACATCGAGCTCGGTGAGAGCCACGGTGTAGCGCCTGAGTTTCGGTTTCTTCGGCTTGTTCATCGGACGGGCTAGTTGTACATCAGGTTGGCGTAGGGCTGCATCGCTTGCTGCACCTGGGTTACCAGCGCGCTGTCTTTCAGCACGTTCTGGGCCTGGTTGCGCAGCAGGTCGAGGATTTCCAGGTTGTAGCGCAGTTTGGAACGCACGCCCTGGGCTTTCTCGCCGCGGAAGCGCGAGAGGTAGTCCAGTTCCTGGCTGTAGTAGCGGTAGGCCGCCTGCCACAGTTCGGTGGCGCGCTCCTTGCCGTAGACGTTCTGGTAGAGCTCGACGGCGTCGATGGAGTTGTTGCCGCCGAGGATGACGTAGATGCTGTAGAGGTCGACGGGGAAGTTCTTCTCGGGGAAGTTGCGGTCGTACATGTCGAGCAGCTGGCGGGCCTTGTCGGTGTTGCCTTTGCGATATTCATCGTGGGCCAGCACAAGGATGTTCTGGTGCAGGATGGGCACGAACTGTTCGCGCGAGACGGGGTCGATGTAGATGTCGCGGTCCAGGTTGCCCCATTTCAGCGGCTCGCCGTCGGCGCCGTTGATGAAGTAGTCGGCCGACTGGTCGGAGTAGCGCTGGCGCTTCTCGTAGGGAATCATCTTGTAGCTCATGCCGTCCTGGATGGAGTAGCGGTTGATGAAGGGAAGGATGTTGGGGATGCCGGACGAGTTGGGGTTCATGAAGTGGATGTCGCGCATGAACTTGTTGGTGCCCACGAAGTCGAGCAGCATCAGCTCGTGGCGGTAGAGCATTCCGCGGGGAGCTTTGAGTTCCCAGCGAATTTCGGGCTCGACCTGGTCGGCCATGTCGGCGGGAATCACGCCGGCCTCCACCAGTGCGGGGATGTCAAGGGTGATTTTGACGCGCTTGGTGGGAATGTAGCGTATGGACTCGTTGGTGCGCTGGTCGTGGATGGTGAAGCGCTCGGGGTGGTCGCGCATCATGGCCAGCACGTCGCTCACCTCCAGATAGTCGGCCGAGCGGTCGAACACGGCCACCTGGTCCTGTCCCAATCCGTAGAACTCCTTGGGCAGGGTGAAGGGCAGGGCGTCGCTCTCGTAGAGCTTGTTGAAGAGCTGCTCCACATACCAGTACATGCCGGAGAGGGTGTAGTTGAGGATGCGCACATCGGTGCGGGTGCCCTCCACCTCCTGAGTGTACCAGAGGGGGAAGGTGTCGTTGTCGCCGAAGGTAACCAAGACGCCGTTCTTCTTGATGCTCTTGAGGTAGTTCTGTGCGAAGTCGCGGGCGGCGGTCTTCTCCGAGCGGTCGTGGTCGTCCCAGTTCTGGGCGGCCATCAGGCCGGGCACGCCGGCCATGCAGAGCACGAAGACCACCGGCAGCACCACGCGGCCCATCGTCTCGCGGTTCTTCTTGAAGAGGGCGGTCAGCCACTCGGCCAGGGCCATCACGCCGAGGCCAATCCAGATGGCGAAGAAGCTGAACGAGCCCACGAAGGCGTAGTCGCGCTCACGCGGCTGGCGCGGCGGCATGTTGAGGTAGATGGCGATGGCGAGGCCGGTCATGAAGAACATGATGAAGACGATGAAGGCATCCTTCGGGTGGCGGCGGATGTGGTAGATGAGGCCGACGAGGCCGAGGATGAGCGGCAGGAGGTAGTAGACGTTGCGCGAGCGGTCGTCCTTCATGTGGTCGGGCAGGTTGTCCTGCGGGCCGAGGCGGGCCTCGTCGAGGAAGCGGATGCCGCTGATCCAGTTGCCGTGCAGGTAGTCGCGGCTGCCGTCATCGTTGAAGTAGTGGCCCTGCTGGTCGTTCTGGCGACCGGCGAAGTTCCACATGAAGTAGCGCCAGTACATCCAGTTCATCTGGTAGCGCTGGAAGAAGGTCATGTTCTGGCCCATGGTGGGCTTCTGGCCGTTATAGGTCTTGCCAGCCCAGAGTTCGTAGAACTTGGGATGCTGGCGGCTGTTGTCGTTGCTCCACATGCGGGGGAACACACCGGTGTGCTCCTGCTTGTAGATGTATTTGGCGGCATAGGTGGCGGGCACATAGCGGTCGCGGCCTTTTTCATCGGTGCCGCGGGTGTACTTGGTGTAGCCCTGCTTGACGTCGATGGGACCTCCGGCGGTGTAGAACTGGCCGGTCATCAACGGCGTGTCGCCGTACTGCTCGCGACCCAGGTAGGCGCGCATCGAGACGGCGTCCTTCGGGGCGTTCTCGTTGAGCGGCGTGTTGGTGTTGGCGCGGATGACGAGGATGAAGAAGGTCGAGTAGCCGATGACCAGCATGGCGAAGCTCAGCACGGCGGCGTTGATGACGGGGTGCTTCCTCTTGTGGGTGAACCACAGGCCCCACACCACCAAGGCGGCCAGCAGGGTGAAGAAGAAGATGGTGCCGCTGTTGAAGGGCAGGTGCAGGGTGTTGACGAAGAAGACGTCGAAGGCCGAGTCGACATTCACGATGCCGGGGATGATGCCCCAGAGGATGATGCCGAGGGTTACCAGCGAGAGCAGTCCTGTGTAAATGAATCCTTTGGCGGTGCTCTTCTCCCATTTTTTGAAGTATACCACGTAGAAGATGGCGGGCACGGTCAGGAGGTTCAGCAGGTGGACGCCGATGGCCACGCCGACCAGCAGGCTGATGAGGATGAGCCAGCGCAGGGCGTGCGGGTTGTCGCTCTGCTCCTCCCACTTCAGTATGGCCCAGAACACCAGGGCGGTGAAGAAGCTGGACATGGCGTAGACCTCGCCCTCGACGGCCGAGAACCAGAAGGTGTCGCTGAAGGTGTAGGCCAGCGAGCCCACGATGCCGGCAGCGAAGACACCCCAGGTGCGCCAGTCTTTGAGGCTGGGGTTCTTGGGGTCGGGCAGCAGGTGCTTGCCCAGCATGGTGATGGCCCAGAAGAGGAAGAGGATGGTCATGCCGCTGCAGACGGCGCTCATCACGTTGACGGCATGGGCCGCGGTCTCGGGGCTGGAGAACATCGAGAACAGGCGTCCGATGAGCTGGAAGGTGGGGGCTCCCGGGGGGTGGCCCACTTGGAGTTTATAGGCGGTGGCGATGTATTCGCCGCAGTCCCACCACGAGGCGGTGGCTTCCGCCGTCATGATGTACACCGTGCAGGCTATGGCACAAATGACCCAGCCTATAATGTTGTTTGCTAGATGGTATTGCTTCATATTTTTTGTTAATTTGTTTACTTTCTCAATTCTATCTCCCGCTTCGCGAAATCCTTGAAATCTTGGAAATTATCGATTCTCTTCGGATTTCCACGATTTACGCCCGGCAAATCTTTGAAATCCATTCGAATCTGATTCCCAGGATTTCCATGATCTCCGCCGCAGGCGGGGAGCGTCCCTAGTCGCGCAGGATCGGCATGGTCATGCAGCGGGCGCCGCCGCCGGCGCGGGGCAGTTCGCTGCCGGGGAAGGCGGCCACGAACTTGTCGTAGTCCTTCATGTCGACGCGGCCTTCGACAATGTCCTCAGCCTTGAGGACTGCGAATCCAGCTTTGTCCAAGGCGTCGATGGTGTGGGTGTTGCGGCGGTAGCCCATAATCTTGCCGTCGCCGAGGGCGAAGAAGTTGGCGCCGGAGTGCCACTGCTCGCGCAGCTGGTTCCACGGGTCGCTGCCGCCGCCGATGACGGGCTCGATGTCCCAGCCCAGCGACTCCAGACCCTTGATGATGTTGGGATACTGCTTGTAGGAAATCTTGCCGCCCTCGATGGTGATGAGCGTGGTGTCCTTGCCGGCGAAGAGGCCGGTCTTCTTGAGCATGGGTTCGAAGGCCATGCACTGGTGCTGGCCGAGGAAGGTGAACACCATGTCGAGGTGGATAAAGCTCTCGGGGCTCTGCGGCAACTCCTGCACCAGGATGCTGAACTTCTCGCGCTCGTTGGCGAATGTCTGGGCCAGGTATTTGATGCCCTTGGTGTTGGTGCGGATGCCTTGGCCGATGCAGAGCAGGTCGGGCGAGGCAATCTGCACGTCGCCGCCTTCGGTGCGGGCGTCGCGGTTCCACTCCATGGCGTTCAGCGTGTCGACGCGGAAGAAGTGGCGGAAGATGGCCTCGTAGATGAGGGTCTCGCGCTCGCGCACCTCGAAACTCATCGAGTTGATCAGCACACGGTTATAGACCGTGCTGGAGGCGTCGCGGGTGAAGAAGAGGTTGTAGAGGGGCTTGAGCAGGTAGCGCTCCTCGGAGACGCAGTCCCAGTCGGGTTTCTCGTAGCCCTGGATGAGCACCTTGGCCAGCTGGTCGCTAGGCAGGTCCATCAGCTGGGCGGCCAGGCCGTCGTCGCAGTTGTCCATGTCGCAGCTCTCCTCCACCAGGTGGCGGCGCACCTCGGGCTGGTCGAGCAGCTGGCAGAGGATGTCCTCCACGTAGTAGACCTGGGTCCATTTCTCCAGCACGCCGCTGAAGTAGTGGTACTCAGTGTCGACGATGGGTTTGTTGAGTATGTCGCTATAGAGGGCGTGGGCAGCGTTGAGCGGTGTCATACGCTCGATTTCCACCCCCGGGCGGTGCAGGAGCACGGCGCGCAGCCTGCCGGTTTCGGAGGCCACGTTGACGGGGCATGGGACGATGTTTTTAGCAGTCATATATAGTATTATTCATTAATACACAGCCGTTTCGGCGCTTGCGGGCGCGAATGGTCAAAGTGCAAATATACAAAATTCTTTGCAAATGGAGGGTGTTCTGTTGCAGTTTTTTTCCACAATGCTGGTTGATAAGCTGTTGCATGGGTTTGGGATGAATGGTGGAAGGTGCGCAAAAAAGTCGGGATTTCTTCGTACCCTCTTTTCCATCGCTGGGGGATGGGTGGGATTTAAAAGGGCGGTTTAATAAAAAGTTGTATTGAAATCCAAAATTTTTGTGTAATTTTGCACCTCGAAACTAACATAATAAACGGATATGAAAAAGGCAGTTTTTGTGCTTTTGTGCGCACTTTGTATTTCCTCCGTGCAGGCGCAGAGGGGCTATCGCTCCTATTTTGGGCAGGAGTCGACGGTATGGGTTGTGATGATTTGGGGTATTGACTATCATCAGCCAGATGAGACCGAATACCTTGTCCAGGGCGATACGGTCGTCGACGGGGTTGTGTACAAAAAGGTGTATCGCGCAGATAGATTTTGGATGAGAGATTATTTGGATATTACTGATTATGAGCTCTTTTGTGGGGCGAGGGAGGACACGCTTACGGGCCGGCTGTGGTTCGACGATATTCTTTTTGAAAGTCGTGAGTCGTATCTAGTGGCGGACCTGACGCTCGAGGTGGGCGACTCATTTAATCAATGGACAGTCAGTGATGTGTATGTCGATTCGCTAGGCCGCAAGGTCATTCTTATGCGTTTGAACGAATGGTCTGAAGAAGAGAACTACATCATAGAGGGTATTGGGACGGATTGGCCTAGCGAATATGTGTTTGGCGGAATGTATTCACGGCTGGCATGTGTGTTCCATGATGGTGTGCGTGTGCACAGCCATTTTTCAGACCTTTTTCTCAACGTGGACGAGGAGAATTGTTCGGGTGTGAATGAAGGGGTGGAGGATGTTCGCTTGCCGCAGGTGAGGGTCTATCCTAATCCAACTGATGGACAGGTGGTTGTGGATGCGGCGGAGGACGTGGATGCGATTTTCGTGCGCGATGCCATTGGGCGCAACGTCGAGGGGTGGCGGCTGGCCGCGAAGGACGGCAGGAAATTGACCTTGGATGTGAGCAGGTTGCGGAGGGGTGTCTATCTGTTTGTCATTCAGAGTGCGCAGGGGTGTGCAAAGGCACGGTTCGTGCGCAGGTAGTGGCGTGGCTAGAGGATGGGGGTGAGCATGCGGGAGAATGACTGGCGGAATTTGTGCCAGGCAGGGCGCTGTTCCCATTCGGCGGGGTCGATAAGGGTGCACTCGCGCAGGTCGTCCATGAAGATATTGCGTTGGTGTATAGCCAGTTCGCTGTCGTAGAGGAAGGCGTTGACCTCGAAGTTCTGCTCCAGGCTGCGGGGGTCGATGTTGGTGGATCCGATGGTTACGAAGTCGTCGTCGCAGACCATGGTTTTGGCGTGGAGGTAGCCTTTGTTGTACATGTAAATCTTGACGCCGGCGGGCAGCAGGTCGCGGAAGTAGGACTGTGAGGCGTAGAGCATGACGGCGCCGCGGTCGGCGGTGGAGGGGAGCATGAGGCGGACGTCGACGCCTGCGAGGGCGGCGTTGCGGATGGCGAGGAGGATGGGGTGGGTGGGGATGAAGTAGGGGGTTTGGAGGTAGAGGTAGCGGCGGCTTTGTGCGATGGCCTGCACCAGCCCCTGCATGACGGTGTTCCACTCGTCCATGGGGCCGGAGGTGATGATTTGGGCGAGCGAGGAGTGGGGCGAGGGGTCGTGGGGAGGGAAAAATCGAGGCTGGGCCAGGAGTTCCTTGGTGCAGAAGCGCCAGTCGGAGAGGAAGGAGACTTCGAGCTGCGACGCCGCGGGGCCTTGGAGGCGTATGTGGGTGTCGCGCCAGTTGCCGTGGTTGATGCCGTCGCGGTAGCGGCGTGCGATGTTCATGCCGCCGGTATAGCCCACCTGGCCGTCGATGACGACGATTTTGCGGTGGGTGCGGCAGTTGACTTCGCGCGTGAGCATCGAGGGGAGCAGTTTCTGGAACGACTGCACCTTGACGCCGCCCTGGCGCATGTGGTCGTAGTAGCGGTCGCGGACGAAGAGGTTGGCCCACGAGTCGAATATGAGGCGCACGTCGACGCCCTGCTGCGCCTTGCGGATGAGGAGCGAGCTGAGCTGGCGCCCCACCTCGTCGTCCTCGACGATGTAGAACTGTATGTGTACGAAGTGTTTGGCGGCGGCGATGTCGTCGAGCATGGCCTGGAAGAGGGGAGTGAAGTCGGTGAAGATGCGCACCTGGTTGCCGCTGAACAGGGGCGAGTCGTTGGCGCTGCGCATCATGGAGGCCAGTTTGGTGTATTTGTCGTCGGCCGGAGCTTCGACAATGCTGTCGCCCACGGCCTGGTTGCGCAGGGCGTCGAGCTGCGCCAGCTCGTCGGCCTTGATGACACGGCGGCTACGGTAGTCTTTGCCCAGCAGGAGGTAGAGCACCAGCCCCACGCCGGGCAGCACCACCAGCAGCATGACCCAGAAGAGGGAGATGTAGGGCTTGCGGTTCTCCATGATGACCAGCACGATGGAGCCTACGACAATCAGCAAGAGGAAAATTTCGAATATCATGGTTGGTTGATTTTCTGTTGGAGGTTGGCCACGCGGGCGGTGAGCTGGGCAATCTGCATCTCGAGGAAGTCGTCGCTGTATTTGCGGTCGCAGAATCCGTTGCCGCGGGCCACGAAGGCGTCGTCGTCGGCCTGGTCGGTGGCCAGGTCGATGTAGGAGTCCAGCAGCCGCTGGGTCTCTTCGAGCTGTTTTTTCAGGTCTTCGTTCATGGCAGCAGGTGGTTGATTGCGTGTTCGATACCTTCGTTGTCGACGTCGGAGGTTACCATGTCGGCGGCGGCCTTCACTGTGTCGTCGGCGTTGCCCATGGCGATGCCGGTGCCGGCCCACTGGAGCATGTCGATGTCGTTGCCGCCGTCGCCGAAGGCGATGGTCTCTTCCTGACGGATGCCGAAGTGCTGGCAGATGAGGCTCATGCCGTGCGACTTGCTGTTGCCGTGGGCCACGATGTCGGTGAACCGGGAATGCCAGCGCGGCAGGCGGCAGTGGGGCAGGAGGGCTTGCACCTCGGTGTCGCGGTCGGGTGTCATGACGGCGATGATTTGGAAGATGGTCTGGTCGCGCATCTGGTTGATTTCCACCGTGGGCGGCATGGTGAATTCCAGCTGGTCGCGTATCTGGCGGCCGATGTCGTTGGGCTGCGCCAGGAACATGCTGTCCTGTGTGAACACCATGGTGCAGAGGCGGTTGCGTTCGGCATAGTCGAGCCAGGCGTTGCCCTCGTCGCTGGCGATGGGGTGGCGCGCGATGATGTTGTCAGGGGTGTATACGAAGCCGCCGTTCATCGATATGGTGCCGTCGAAGCTGACGGGCATTTCGGGTATCAGCACCGGCGGCCGGCCGGTGGAGAGGAAGGTGCGCACGCCGGCGCGGTGCAGGCGGTCGAAGGCGCGGATGGTGCCTTCGCTGACGCGGTGGGTCTTGAAACTCAGCAGCGTGCCGTCGATGTCGAAAAATGCAGCCTTAATCATGTTCCTTGCCTCTTGTCCTTTCGTTCTTTCATTGCAATCTGTATGGCGTTCCAGAGGTTCTGCCATACGCTGTAGAAGGCCATGAAGACCGCCGACAGGGGCGAGAAGAGGAACGTGTTGATCATCCAGATGCCCATGGCGGAGTTTTTCTGTCCCATCATCTGGGCGCCGCCGATGATGTCGTTGAACCGTTTGCCGTACTTGCGTCCGAACCAGAACTGGAAGGCGCAGAAGAGGAGCGAAAGGCCGCTGAGCCACGCAATTTCGTGCCAGTGGCCGTCGCCTTGGTCGAGGATGAAGTGGATGGTCTGTCCGAGGGTGAGCAGCAGTGCCACGGCCCAGATGTAGTAGCTCCATCCGGTGCGGCGCGCCAGTACCTGGTTCACCTTGGGCAGCCACGTCTGCAGCATCAGTGCGATGAAGAAGGGCATGGCGAGCACGCTGCCGATTTTGGCCAGCATGAGCATGTAGCTGTTGCCGAGCGAGAGCTCGGGATGGTCGCCTATGAGTGTGAAGACGACGGGCAGCACCACCGCCATCACAATGTTGCCCACCAGGGCGAAGGTGGTTACCCGCTCGCGGTCGGCTCCCAGCATGCAGGCCACCACGGTCGACGAGGCCGCCACCGGCGTCAGCGCGCCCATCATCACGCCTTCGGCGATGATTTTTCCGCCGCCGAAAGCCATGACTCCCAGATAGATGCCCACGCCTACCACCACTTGGTACAGGATGAGCCCCCAGTCGAACAGGGTGGGGCGCAGGTGATGTATGTCCACAGCCACGAAGGTGAGCAGCAGGATGCTGAAAATCAGCACCGGCACCAGCCAGCCGAGGTTGGCGCACGTGTCGTGCAGCAGGAATCCCAGCAGGATGGCCAGCGGCAGGACGTATTGTTTGAATTTGGCTAGAAAAACGTTCATAAAGTCTTTATTCCTTGCTCTTTATCTCCTCTATTTTCCGTTGAATCTCGGCGGCGCGCTCGTAGTCTTCCTTCTCCTCGCAGCGTCGCAACTCGGCCTCGAGTGTCTCGAGGGTGGGTTCCGCCAGCTCCGAACTCCGGATTCCGAGCTCCGAACTTTTCACGCCGGTTTCCTCTATCACCTGCTCGTCCACCATGATGGGGCACCCTTTGAGCAGGGCCAGCACGATGGCGTCGGAGGTGCGGCTGTCCAGTTGGCGGCTGTTGAAGCCGTCGCTCACGTGGAGGGTGGCGTAGAAGATGCCCTCGCTCACGCGGTCGATGGTTACCTGCTGGAGCGTGAGGGCGTATTCGTCCATGAGGTTGCACATCAGGCGGTGGGTGAGCGGCCGGCGTGTGTCGACGCCCTCCTGCGCCAGCAGGATGCTTTGGGCCTCGTGGCCGCCGATGAATATGGGTATCTGCACTCCGGTGCCGGCCTCGCCGAGCATCAGTATGTAGCTGTCGCTCTGCGACATGCCGCTCTGTATCGTCAACGGGTATACGCGTTTCATATCGCTGCCACGAGTTTCTCCACCGCCAGGCCGCGGTGGCTGATACGGTTCTTCACCTCCAGGGGCATCTCGGCGAAGCTCACGGCAAAGCGGTCGGGCATGAAGATGGGGTCGTAACCGAAGCCCTGCTTGCCGTAACGTTCTGTAAGTATCTGTCCGCCAACGGCTCCCTCGAAGTATCTTACTCCCGAGTCCTCAATCAGGCAAATCACCGTGCGGAAGCGTGCGCGCCGGTTCTCCGTGCCGTCGAGGGCGGCAAGAAGCTTGTTGATATTGTCGTCGAACGAGCAGTGTTCGCCGGCGTAGCGGGCGGAGTAGACGCCCGGGGCGCCGCCGAGGGCCTCGACCTCGAGTCCCGTGTCGTCGGCGAAGACTCCGTCGATGGTGTTCCCAAGTCTTTCTTTCGCTGATTCAATTCTCTCCCAGACCCACTCGGATTTCTGCCGGGCGTTGCCTTCCAGCGTGTCGGCCGTTTCGGGTATCTCGCCCTCGAGGCCCGCCTCGGCCAGCGACATCACCTCGGCGCGCCCGGCCAGTGCTGCACGGACCTCCTCCAATTTGTGTTGGTTGTTGGTGGCGAATATCAGTCGTTTCATCTTTCTTTTATCTAAAAAATAACAGATATTATAACGCACCTCGCCACCGATTATTGCCCTGCGAATCTTATTTTTTCTTGTTTGTTAATAACTGTTAAACACACCCCTCCTTTAACAACCATTAACATTTACGGTTTATTATCCTACCATGGCCGAACTATTCCCCTACCATTCCCCTACCAAATGCCTCTGGAGCTAGGCTGGATGGTGGTTTTGGGGATTTTGCTGTTATAAACATTTGTGTGTCAGGTGGTTCTGATGGGCGTTGAGCATCGGATTTTGCTTTTTTAACAAATGTTAAGGATTTCTGTGGGGTGCAATGAAAATTCCCAACAAATGTTAAAATGGTGTTTTTTAACATTTGTTGGGAATGTGTTCGACGGGTGTGTTTTACTGTACGAGGATGAGTAGGTCGTTCTGCTGCCCTTTGGCTACGCCGCCGCGTATGTCGAAGGTGTGTTCTTTGCCCTCGTTGTCAATGAGGCGCAGGGTGCCTTGTTTGAGGGAGGAGATGATGGGGGCGTGGTTGTTGAGCACCTCGAAGAGACCGCCGGTGCCTGGGAGCTGCACCAGCTTGGCTTCGCCGTCGTAGAGGCTGGCGTCGGGTTTGGTGACTTTGACTTTCATGTTGTTGAATGCGCTGATGCGTTAGTGCTTGGTTTCTGCCAATATCTTCTCGCCTTTTTCGACGGCTTCTTCGATGGTGCCGACCATAAGGAATGCCTGTTCGGGGAGGTAGTCGACTTCGCCGTCGAGGATGGTGCGGAAGCCTTTGATGGTGTCCTCGATGTTGACGAAGCGTCCTTCGAGTCCGGTGAAGGCTTCGGCGACGAAGAAGGGCTGGGAGAGGAAGCGTTGGACGCGGCGTGCGCGGGAGACGACGAGTTTGTCTTGTTCGCCCAGTTCTTCCATGCCGAGGATGGCGATGATATCCTGGAGTTCGTTGTAGCGCTGGAGCATTTGTTTGACGCGCTGTGCGGTCTGGTAGTGCTCGTCGCCGACGATGTCGGGGGAGAGGATGCGTGAGGTGGAGTCGAGTGGGTCGACGGCGGGGTAGATGCCGAGTTCGGAGATTTTGCGGCTGAGGACGGTCTGTGCGTCGAGGTGTGCGAAGGTGGTGGCGGGAGCGGGGTCGGTGAGGTCGTCGGCGGGGACGTAGACGGCCTGGACGGAGGTGATGGAGCCGCGTTTGGTGGAGGTGATTCGTTCCTGCATGAGGCCCATCTCGGTGGCCAGGGTTGGCTGGTAGCCGACGGCGGAGGGCATGCGTCCGAGGAGTGCGGAGACTTCGGAGCCGGCCTGTGTGAAGCGGAAGATGTTGTCGATGAAGAGGAGGATGTCGCGACCGCCGGTTTTTTTGTCGCCGTCGCGGTAGTATTCGGCGAGGGTGAGGCCGGCGAGTGCGACGCGTGCGCGTGCGCCGGGGGTCTCATTCATCTGGCCGAAGACCATGGTGCATTTGGAGTCGCGGAGTGCGGCTTTGTCGATTTTGGTGAGGTCCCAGCTGCCTTCTTCCATGCTCTTGACGAAGTCGTCGCCATATTTGATAACGCCGGCTTCAATCATTTCGCGCAGGAGGTCGTTACCTTCGCGGGTGCGCTCGCCGACGCCGGTGAAGACGGACATGCCGGAGTATTTCTTGGCGATGTTGTTGATGAGTTCCTGGATGAGGACGGTTTTGCCGACGCCGGCGCCGCCGAAGAGGCCGATTTTGCCGCCTTTGAGGAAGGGCTGGATGAGGTCGATGACTTTGATGCCGGTGTAGAGAATTTCCTGGCTGGTGGAGAGGCTTTCGAATTTGGGCGGTTCGCGGTGGATGGAGTAGCGTTTTTCGCACTGGGGTGCGGGCATGCCGTCGATGGTTTCGCCGATGACGTTGAAGAGTCGGCCGTTGATGTCTTCGCCGACGGGCATGGAGATGGGCTCGCCGAGGGAGAGGACGTCCATGCCGCGCTGGAGGCCGTCGGTGGAGTCCATGGCGATGGTGCGCATGGTGTTTTCGCCGATGTCCTGCTGGCATTCGAGGATGATGGTGGAGCCGTCGGCGCGCTTGACGCTGAGGGCGGTGTAGATGTCGGGCAGGGCTTCGCCGTCGGGGAAGTTTACGTCGACGACGGCGCCAATGATTTGCGATATTTTACCTTTCAGTTCCATAGGTCTCTTATGTATTTCTATATATAAATTTGCGGTGCAAAATTACAAAATTTTTTCTTTGCACCGCAAAAAAGTTTTATTGAGGTCGATTTTTAATGTTCCGGGGATGGGGATATGGCCCGCTTGGCGAAATCCCTTAAATCATGGAAATCCTTTTTTTTGATTTGTGTGATTTTCCATTATTTCCGCCAAGGGCGGGGAGGCGGTGGGCTTGTTTATTGGAGGAGTTTGCGGACTTGTTCGATGAGTTCCTCTTCGCCGCCGTCTTGGTAGCCTTTGTGCTGCCAGACGATTTCGCCCTGTCCGTTGAGGATGAAGGTGTGGGGCACGTCGGCGCCGACGTTGAGGGCGCGTGCGAGGTCTTTGTTTTGGTCGAGGAATATTTCGTAGGGCCAGTCTTTGCCGTTGACCCAGGGGCGGACGCGTGCGGCGGAGCGTGCATCGTCGATGGATACGGCGACGAGTTTGACACCGGTCTCCTCCTGCCACTCATCGTAGACCTCCTTGATGGCTTCCAGTTCGCGGTTGCAGGGTTTGCACCAGGTGGCCCAGAAGGAGAGGATGATGGGTTTGCCGTTGTTTTGGATGACGGAGGATTGCACGGTCTGCCCGTCGATGTCTTTGAGGGTGATGTTTTCGGGCAGTTTTGCGTTCTGTGCAGCGAGGCCGAGGGTAAGGGCGAGGGCTGCGAGGGCGAGGATTGATTTCTTCATGTTGTGTGTATTTTTATTTGTTTGGTATCAGATGGTTAGTGTTTCTTGCAGCGAGGCTAGGATGCGCTGCTCTTCCTCGATGAGGGGTTGTGTGAAGGGTGTGGTTTCGCCGTCGGCAAGGTCGTCGTTCAGCTGGAAGAGGCGGCCGTAGTGGAGGCCGAAGGCTTCGTGGCGGGGGTTGCCGAGTGCGGCGGCGGTGGCGAAGAGGCGCGCGGTCTTGCTGTCGATGATGCTGAGGTAGTCCTCGCGGGTGAGTGTACGTCCTGCGAGGATTTCCTGTTGGAGGAGTTCTCCTTCGACCATGGCGAGGACGGTGTCGTTGATGCGGCGGGCCGCTGCGGGGTCGTCGACTTCGTCGAGCAGTCGCATGAGGAGTGCAAGGTGGTAGTCGCCCACAAGGATGGCGACACGGCTGTTCCACTGTGCGTTGACGGAGGGGAGCCCGCGGCGGCTGTCGGCCCGGTCGATTACATCGTCGTGCAGCAGCGAAGCGTTGTGGAGCATTTCGACGGCGGTGGCCAGCAGCAGGGTGCGACGCGAGGCGAGGCTCTCGTCGCCCAGTGTGGCGGCGGTGGTCAGCAGCATTCGTGGTCGCAGCATTTTTCCCTGCCGTGAGGCAAGGAATTGTTCGACCTGCTGCAGCAAATGTCCGCGTCCCTGGGTGAGGCGATGCAGGTATTCGGCCCGGACGTTCTGGAGTCTATCCTCGATAGTCATTGTAGAGTGTGGAGAGTTTGTTGACGAGGGGTTTGGTGGCTTTTACCAGCGGCAGGCGCAGCACGTTGTGGATGGCGCCTTGGAGTTCGAGCAGTGCTTTTACCCCGGTGGGGTTGCCTTCGTCGAAGATGGCGTTCATCAGTGGCAGCATGCGGTAGTGGAGCGGCAGGGCCTTTTTGTGGTCGCCTTTGAGAGCCAGGCGCACCATCTGCGACATGGTGTCGGGCAGGGCGTTGGCGATGACTGAGATGACGCCGTCGGCGCCGAGGGTGAGCATGGGGTAGGTGAGGGCGTCGTCGCCGCTGATGACGCGGAATCCGTCCGGGCGCTGGCGCAGGATGTCCATCACTTGCTGCATATTGCCCGACGCCTCTTTGATGCCTATGATGTTTGGGCACTCGTGGGCGAGGGTGAGTGTGGTGTCGGCCGTGAGGTTGACCCCGGTGCGGCCGGGAACGTTGTAGATAATCACCGGCACGGGCGAGGCTTCGGCCACGGAGCGGTAGTGCTGCAGCAGGCCGCGCTGGTTGGGTTTGTTGTAGTAGGGGGTTACGGAGAGTATGCCGCTGATGCCGTCGAAGTTGGTGCGTGCGATGGTGTCGGTAACATTAAGGGTGTTGTTGCCACCCAGGCCGAGCATGATGGGGCAGCGGCCGGCGACGGTTTCGACGATGAATTCCTGCACGGCGGAGCGCTCGGCTTCGGTCAGTGTGGCTGCCTCGCTGGTGGTGCCCAGGGCTACGATATAGTCCACCCCACGGGAGATGACGTCATCGATGAGGTGTTCGAGTTTGGTAAAGTCGACGGTGTCTTGTTGTTTGCGGAAGGGAGTAATCAGTGCCACTCCGGTTCCGAGAAAGAGTTTATTGTTGGTTGCCATAGTTATTTTTTAATCATGCTTAAGTATTCCACGATGTTGTTAAAGAAACCCTTGAGTTCTACACGTCCGTCGCCACGGATGATGAGGTCGAATATTTCGGTGGGATCTTCGGAGGGAGTGGCGTAGACCACTTTGAGGCTGGCGTCGGTGCGCAGGGCGATATACTGGGAGAAGAAGTTCTCTTCTCCGATGGTGTCGATGAGCAGGTCGTAGTGGTTGGCGATAAAGGGTTTGAGTGCATCCGATGAGGGCAGCCCCCAGAAGTTGATGTCGGTCTTGGTGCGGCAGATGTAGGTGGCCTGATGGGTAACAACGAAGTTGATTTCCTGTTCCTGCATGGCTATGATATAGACCTTTTTCCCTTGGTTTTCCATCACTTTTGCGAAGTGATAGAGCACGTTCCAGTTGGGTTCGTTATCCAGCCGGCAGATGAGGCCGATGGTTTTCACCTCGTCGATGTTCTCGATGCGCTTGTCGCGCTGCACGTGCTTGAGGTCGCGAATGAGTTTCTTGCGGCGGATTTCTTTGATGATGTCTAGCATATATAATTTTCAATTTTTTTACAACGGTTGGTTCTCGAACAGTGTGTGTTGGCGGTAGAGGGAGAAGGAGCGGCGGTGGTGCGGGGTGGGGCCGTATTGCTCGATGGCGCGGTAGTGTTCGGCTGTGGGATAGCCCTTGTTGCGTTCCCACCCATATTCGGGGTGCTGGGCTGCGAGCTGCACCATGAGTTCGTCGCGATGGGTTTTGGCCAGGATGCTGGCGGCGGCAATCGACATGTATAGTGCGTCGCCCTTGACGAAGCACTGGTAGGGTATGTCGGTTTCGTTGTAGAAGCGGTTGCCGTCGATGAGCAGGAAGTCGGGCTTGGTGGCCAGTGCCTGCACGGCCAGGCACATGGCGTGGGTGGAGGCATGGAGTATGTTGAGTCGGTCGATTTCTTCGGGTTCTACCACAGAGACGGCCCATTGCGTGTCGCGTTCAATGTCGATGCGCAGCCGGTCGCGCTGCTTGGCGGTGAGTTGCTTGGAGTCGTTGAGGAGGGGATTGGAGTAGCCTTCTGGCAGTACCACGGCGGCTGCCACCACGGGACCGGCCAGTGGTCCGCGGCCTGCCTCGTCGCATCCCGCCTCGCGGCGGCCGTGTATGAGATAGGGTGCTAGCATATAATGGCGGCAATAAGCATTAGGACGAGCAATATTTCGAGACCCCAAGTGTGCCAAGGGCGGCGTTGGCGTCCGTAATGGCGCGAGGGTGCGGCAAACAGCAGGGTGCCGCTAAAAGCAAATGGAGCGGCGAAGAATTGCAGGTTGACCGGGAAGAGGTGCGAATAGAACAATACCGCCAGCCCGGCCACAAAGGGCATGACGACGGTAACGGCGTTCTTTTGCCAGGCCACGGTCTTTTCACCCAGGTGGTGCCAGAAGTTGAAGAGGCTGACTGTCAGCACGGCAATCAACAGCACGGTGGCAATCATGGGCAGCAGTGGCATCCGGCCGGTGTGGACACCGAGGTCGGAGAGGCCCTCTGCGGTAAGGGTGAAGCATTCCTGCAGGTCGCCGACAATGAAGTGGTAGGCCCACAGCAGGAGGTAGGGGGCAAGCAATCCCAGCAGCAGCACAATCCAGTCGCGCCAGCTGTAGAGGCGGTAGTTGACGGCCACCAGCAGGTAGGCAATCAGCAGGGTGAGCATAGGCAGGTACAGCATCGAGGCAATCGAGATGAGTGCAGCGGTGCCAAAGATCTTGTCATGCGGGATGGAAAGCAGTGTGCTTCGCAGGAGCAACAGGTGCATGATGACCAGCGTGATGAGGTTGGCCAGCAGCATGGGGGAGAGGGTGGTGGCGGTGGCGCTCATGAAGAGGCAGTAGAGGAGGCAGGGCATGAGGTTGTTCTGTGGTGTCAGCGAGGTGCGCACCAGCATCAGGTTGAGGGCGAATCCGCCAATCAGAATGAGCAGCATGGCCGTGATGACGGCCACTATCGGGTGCAGTCCGGGGGCGTAGATGAGGTTGTACAGCGGGGCATAGCCTGCAGCAGGAGCCATGGGGAGGGCGTTCGCCAATGGGCGCGCCCACATCAGGGCCATGGCCGCCAGCAGGACGATGACCTGCGCGATGGTGCTTTTCCCGAACAGTCGCAGCATGGGCGGTTAGCGGACGATAAGTTTTTCGGTACGGCTGCCGATGCGCACGATGTAGACACCTGCCTGCCAGCCGTCGAGGTCCAGGGTGGTCTCGATAGCGATGGGGGTCTGCAATACGAGGCGACCGTCGATGGAATAGATGGCGAGGGTCTGTTGCTGGCCGCAGCCCGAGTGGATGGTAACCTGTCGGGAGGCGGGGTTGGGGAAGAGGCGTATGGGCAGGCGTGAGCGTTCGGCCTGGTCGATGCCAACCATGGTGAGGGCTTTGTTGACTGCCGCCAGGGCGTCGATTTTACCCCATCCCCAGCGCAGGTCGGCGCTGTCGTTGGCCACGAGGGGACCGGTCTGCTCATCGTTGCGTGCGGTGGTGATGATGATGTGCTTTACCTCGTCGGCCGTGAGGTCGGGATTGGCCTGCAGCATCAGGGCTACGATACCGGTTACCGAGGGACTCGACATGGAGGTGCCGCTCATGGAACCCCAGATGTAGCGTCGGTCCAGTATTTGGCGGATGGAGGTGGCGTCGTAGTAATCGTCAGTCCAGGAACTTATCGAGGAGTTGATGTCGACGCCGGGAGCGGAAATTTCGGGCTTCTGGCGCCCGTCGATGGTGGGGCCGGAGCTGCTGAAGGAGGCCAGGTCGCCCAGTAGCAGTTGGCCGGTGGCGGTGTTGTAGCGGTCAGCGCTGTGGGCGGCGATGCTGAGGGTCTTCTGTGAGCATGCGGGTTCGCCGATGCCGTAGAGGTTGTCGCCACTGGTGAAGCCCGCGTGGCCGCGCGAGGCGAACGAGCAGCCCTGGTTGCCGGCATGGTTGTCGAGGTTGGCCACGTTCCAGGCATGGACGGTGCCGGAGGTGGCGGTAACGTACAGCTGTAGCTCGCCGGAGGTCTTGTCCACGTCGAACTGTATGTGGGGACGGTTGTCGAAGGGGTTGGCCTGCTCTATCATCACGCGGTAGCCGATGCGGGTGCCGTTGACATCGAGCGTGTCGGTTACGAATTCGGTGCGCTGCGAGGTGCTGTACATGGGCGAGGAGTAGACCTGCCCGTTGGCGGAGACCTTGAACCCTGCCGTGAAGTGGTGGCCTTCCTCACCCCAGAGCAGCAGGGCTTGGCCGGCCTCGCGGATGGAGTAGACCTCGCTGGCCCTGACGGCCACGGTGCGCAGCGTGTCGGGGGTGGTGGCGAAGTTGCGGCTGATATGGAAGGGTACTGTGGAGTATCCGTTGTTGCCGCCGCTGGTTACGAAGATGGTGCCTTCATCGGCCCAGGCGTCGATGGCCTGGCTCAGCAGCGAGGTGCCGTCGAGGGTGCTGAAGGTGTACATGCCCCAGCTGCTGTTGACCACCAGGCGCCGTGCGCTGTCCTGCGCCACCTGGCGCATCCATGCCACGCCGTCCATCCACTCGGCCTCGCCGAGGCGGAAGGTGCAGAACAGGAGTTTGGCGCCGGGGGCCTGCCCCACGAACTTGTCGTCGTTGCCCTTGCCGGCGGCGATGCCGGCCACATGGGTGCCGTGCGTGCCGTAGCCGTAGATGTTCGAGGTGTCGCACCGGGCGGCTTTGAGGTCGTAGTAGCCGCTGATGAGGGTGCCGTAGTCGAAGCCGGCAGGGGCTGGACCGGCCAGGCGGAACTGGTCCCAGGCCATGTCGAGGCGCCAGTTGACGCGGCCGGCGTTGTTATAGTTGGGGTGGTTGTAGTCGAATCCCCAGTCGGTGATGCCGATATATACCCCCTCGCCGTTGTAGGCCAGGCCGTTGGTGGTGCCGATGCCGGCCTGGACGCTGTCGGAGCGTGTGTCCCAGCGGGCGCGGTCCATCTCGGGGCCGGCGATGCGGTGCGAGATGCTGTACTGCAGCACTTCCTTGTGGCTGTCGAGCAGCGGCAGGGCGTCGACGGGCACGGTGAGGGTGATTATCTGTCCGGCCTGCGAGCCGATGCGGATGCCGGCTTTCTCCAAGATGCCGCGGTCGAAGCCGGGGGCCATCTTGGCCAGCATGCGCACCGAGGTGGCGCCGGAAGCAATTTCTTCGGCCACGAGGGCGCGCGTGTCGATGCCGCACTTGGCATTCTGGGCGCTGGCAGAGATTAATGTGCTAAGGCACAATGCGATAAGGAGTATACGTTTCATATAATTTGCTATATATATTAGGTGCAAAGGTACTATTTTTCCGCCACATGGCAAAAAATATTTGGCTATTTTGGTGTAACTTACAGAGTATTATGCAGTTGAAATGGAATGGATGCCTCTTGGAAAAGGCTGTGGATTTCTTGAAAAAAAGCCCCAAAACAGCCTATTTTTCTACTTTTTTTAGAGGCTGATTGTCAAGGTTTTATAATGCTCCCCTTTTTCTCCTCTTCTTCTCCTCTTTTTCCCCTCTTCTGACATGGAAGGAGAACGGTGGGGGGGATGATGGGGGACTGGAAAAGGAAAACGCCCTGCGGACGGGTGTCCGGCAGGGCGTTTTTTTTGTTCCGCTGGGGCGGAGGTTACTTCTTGGCAGGGATAGCCTCGAGGGTGGCCAGCAGGTAGTCGTAGAACTTCTTGCTGCTGGGGATGTTGGTGCGCTCGTCGGGGCTGTGGGGGCTCTCGATGGTGGGGCCGAAGGAGATCATCTCCATGTCGGGGTAGTTGGCACCGAGCAGGCCGCATTCGAGGCCGGCGTGGATGGCCATGACGGCGGGCTCTTTCTTGTAGAGCTTCTTGTAGGTGGCCTTCATGGTCTTGAGCAGGTCGCTCTTCATGTTGGGTTTCCAGCCCGGGTAGGCGCCGCTGAGTTTGCACTTGCCGCCGCTGAGCTCGGCCAGGCAGACCAGGCGCTCGGCCAGTGCCTCCTTGGCGGTGTCGACGCTGGAGCGCAGCAGGGCGTGCATGGTGAACTGCTTGCCGTCGGTCTTGACGATGGCCAGGTTGAGCGAGGTCTCGACGAGACCTTCCATGTCGCGGCTCATGCGGATGACGCCGTTGGGGGCCACCATCATCATGTTGATGATTTTCTGGGTGTCCTTGGCGGTCATCACGTTGGTGGCCATGCGGACTTTCTCGTAGCTGATGCAGAAGTCGGGTTCCACGCCGTCCAGCTCTTTCTTGATCCATCCGGCCACCTTGTCGAATTCCTGCAGGATGCACTCGGTGTGCTCTTTGGGGAAGGCGATGACGGCCTCGGCGTCGCGCGGGATGGCGTTGCGCATGTTGCCGCCGTTGATGCTGATGATGCGGATGCCGCACTCGGCCACCCAGCGGAGGTGGCGGAAGAGGAGCTTGTTGACGTTGGCGCGGCCGGTGTTGATTTCCATGCCGCTGTGGCCGCCTTTGAGGCCGCCGAGGGTCAGCTTGTAGGCCACCATGCCTTTGGGCGCCTTCTCGGTCTTGTAGGGGAGGGTCATGGAGGCGTCGATGCCGCCGGCGCAGCCCACGTAGAGTTCGCCCTCGGTCTCGGAGTCGAGGTTGATGAGGTAGTCGCCGTGCAGCTCGCCTTTCTTGAGGCCGAAGGCGCCGGTCATGCCGGTCTCCTCGTCGGTGGTGATGAGGGCCTCGAGGGGGCCGTGCTTGGCGGTCTTGCTGGCGAAGACGGCCATGATGGCGGCCACGCCGAGGCCGTTGTCGGCGCCGAGGGTGGTGTCGTCGGCATAGACCCAGTCGCCCACAATCTTGGTCTTGATGGGGTCTTTCTGGAAGTCGAACTTCTTGCCGGCACGGGCCTGGGGCACCATGTCCATGTGGGCCTGGAGCACCACGGGGCGCACTTTCTCCATGCCCTTGGTGGCGGGCTTGCTCAGGATGATGTTGCCCACCTTGTCCATGCGGCAGTCAATTTTGTTCTTTTTGGCCCATCCGACGATGTATTCGCGCACTTTCTCTTCGTGCTTCGAGGGGCGGGGGCACTGCGTCAGGGCGTAGAAGTTACTCCATAATTCTTTGGGTTCGAGGTCTTTAATGCTTTTTGTTGCCATGATTGGTGTTGTTTTATGTTGTTGATTTATTGGGTTTTTACAAGGTGCAAATATACGCATTTTTTTTGATACTGCACAAAAATATTCAAAAAAATCATATCCCGAGGAAGTTCAGTTGGTCCAGCAGGTTGAGCGTCAAGACTTCCAGTCTGTCGTGTTCTTTGGCGGCTTTGTCGGAGTGCGGCACGCTGTCGGTCAGGCGGCTGACGGGCGTGAGTTCCTGTTGGTACGCCTCCAGGATAAGTTGCTGCTCTTCGTTGAGGTGGAATCTGCCAGCCTCTGCCAGCCTCTGCGAGGCGAAGAGGTCGTGGATGTCCTGGGCGCGCTCGTCGGCACCGTCGCCTTTGATGATGAGCAGTTTGTGGCCGGCTTTCCAGTGGCCGGTATTCCGGCCGCTGTCTTGTGGGCGCTCGATGACGAGGTAGGTCAGCTTGGAAATGTTGTCTTTGTAGAGATAGAAAGGCCAGTGCAGGTCGTGGAGGTCGATGTCGGATTTGCGCGACAGACGCAGCCGGAGCAGGCGGTTGAGGTCGTTGACGAATACGTATCCCGGTGAGTCGGTGTGGAAGAAAAGCATGGCGGTGTTGTCGTATTCCAGCTCTTCTTCCATGTCGAGGGTGTGTATCGTGGGTTTCTTCATGGGATGGGTTCAAATGGGTTGTCGGTTCGGTTGAAATCGGGTCGGTAGTGGCTCTCGGCATCGAGGGATTGCAGCCAGCCGCGGGTGAAGCCCAGGGCGGTGTAGCGGTCGGTAACGAGGGCGTACTCCCCGGCGGTGAGCGTGCGGTCGAGCGGCGCCGGCAGGCCGGCCTTCGGGGGATAGTACTGCGCCATGAGCGAGAGATGGGTCGACAGGGGGAAGTTGTCGGCCAGCCACTCGAGGCATTGCAGCGAGTTCTCCACGTGCCCGGGCAGCACCAGGTGGCGCACCACCATGCCGCGGAAGGCCACGCCCCGCTCGTCCGTCTTGAGGCTGGCGCCCACCTGCCGCTGCATTTCCTTCAGTGCGGCGGCGGCAACGGCGGGGTAGTCGGGCGCATGGCTGCAGGCTTCGGCCAGGGTGGGGTCCATGTATTTGAGGTCGGGCAGGTAGATGTCGACCAGCCCCTCCAGCCTTTGCAGGGTCTCCACGCGCTCGTAGCCGCTGCTGTTGTAGACCACCGTGGGGCGCATCCCGCGCAGGTGCAGTGCCTGCAGCAGGGGTTCGACGAGGTGGGCATAGTGCGAGGCGGAGACCAGCCCCAGCAGCCCGTTGCTCTGCGGCAGCAGGGCGGCGATGCGGTCGGCCAGGGTGTCGAGTGTATTATAATGTATATAGGAGGGGTTGACCATGCGGCCGCTGATGGCGTGGTTCTGGCAGTAGATGCAATGGAGGTTGCAGTGGGCGAAGAACACGTTGACCAGACCGGCCAGCGGGGGCTCTTCGCCGCGGTGGATGCAGACGGCGGCCACGGCCAGTCGCTCCGGGGCGCCGCAGTAGCCGGCCGCGGCCTGGCGGTCGGTGCCGCAGCGGCGCGGACAGAGCTGGCAGGTCTCTAGTCCCAGCTGCATACAGCGTAGTACTGGTAGTTGTCGTCCAGGAACCGCATGTCATAGCACGACACTCCGGCGGCTTCCACCTCCTCGGCGGTGTAGGTGTGCTGGACATTGTTGTAGGTGGTGCAGGTGCATGTCTTGTGGCAGCTGCCGAGCCCGAGCGCCAGCAGGGTCAGGGCACAGAGGGTGAGGATGCGTTTCATCGGTGTAGGATTTTGTTTACAATACGTTGTACCAGTGCGCGTTCGCCCCAAATCACGGCGGCCACGTAGACCAGCAGCAGCAGGGTGTTGTAGGTCAGCCGCAGGGGCAGGCTGTCGATATGGACGAGGGCGGAGGCGGCATAGAGGGCGAGGGCCAGGAGGAAGTAGGCGGCGATGGTGCCAACGGGGTAGGGGACGGGGTTCTTGCGCTGGCCGATGAAGTAGCTCATCAGTACGCACACACCGTAGCCCGCCAGGCCGCCCCAGGCGCAGGCCATGTATCCGATGCGGGGCACGAAGGCGATGTTCACCGCCACCAGCACCGCGCACCCTATGCTGCTCATCACGGCACCCCACCAGGTCTGCCCGTTCAGCTTGTACCAGAACGAGAGGTTGAAGTAGATGCCCATCAGTATCTCGGCCATCATCACGATGGGCACCGCCGGCAACGCCTCGCGGTAGTCGGCGCCCATCAGGTACTGCAGCACGTCGATGTAGCACATCACGGCGAGGAAGGCCAGCAGGGTGAACATGATGAAGTACTTCGTCGCCTGTGCCTGCGTCTCCTTGCTCTGCTTGTCTTTCTGCCCTCCGAACACAAAGGGCTCGTAGGCATAGCGGAACGCCTGGGTGATGAGGGCCATAATCATGGCCAGCTTGATGCAGGCGCCGTAGATGCCGAGCTGCACATGCCCCTCGTCGCCGGGCAGCAGGCGGGGCAGCAGCATCTTGTCGGCCACCTGGTTGAAGATGCCCACAATGCCGAACAGCAGCAACGGCCAGGCATAGCGCAGCATCTGCTTGAGTAGCCCTGTGCTGAAAAGGGAGAGCCGGAAATCCTTGAGTTCCTTGACAAAGCCGAGCGTAACGACAGCGGAGCAGAAGAGGTTGATGTAGAAGATGTACTTCACGTTGTTGGCCTCGTCGTACCACACCATCCACGGCAGGTGGCTCCAGTGCGGCGCCACCAGGAAGACAAAGAGGTTCAGCGCCATGCTGATGACGATGAACGCCATCTTCAGCGCGAAGAATTTCCACGGACGCCCCTCCTGCCGCAGGCGGGCGAAGAGGATGGCCTGGAAGGCGTCGAGGGCCACCACGCAGGCCATGGCGCGGATGTATTCGGGGTGGTCGCTGTAGCCCATGAAGGCGCTGACCGGGCCGATGAAGAGCATCACCAGCGCCACAAACAGCGCCGACACCGCGCCCACAGCCCCCAGCGAGGTGGAGAACACCTGCCGACGGTCCATGCCCTCGCGGTTCGAGTAGTAGAAATAGGTCGTCTCCATGCCGAAGGTGAGCACCACCAGCAGCAGCGCCGTGTAGGCATACACCTCGGTTACCACACCGTAGCCGCCCGAGGCCGCCGAGATGTGGTAGGTGTAGACCGGGAAGAGCAGGTAGTTGAGGAACCTGCCCACAATGCTGCTCAGGCCGTAGACGACCGAGTCGGAGAGTAACTTCTTCAGTGACGCCATATACGCAGGGTAACGCACAGGCGTATATTATATTGTATTATATAGGGGGATTTTTGTTTTTGCAGCCCACATCACCACAATTGGTGAGGTTCCGTATGGCCTCTTTTTCGTATCTTTGCAAACTGAAGTAAGAATATTGTTTTTATGCTACTGTCTGATTTACAAACTGGTGAACGTGGGGTGGTGGTACGTGTTTCGGGCCACGGAGCCTTCCGCAAGCGCATCATAGAGATGGGTTTCATCAAGGGGGTCGAGGTTACCTCCGTCCTGAATGCCCCGCTCAACGACCCTATTAAATATAGAATACTCAACTTCGAGGTGTCGCTGCGCCGTAGCGATGCCATGAAGGTCGAAATCGTAACCCCCGAGGAGGCCGAGCGCGAGATAGTGAACCACGACGACTACCGCACCCTCGAGGCCGAGGAGACCACCCTGCAGCACATCGTCCGCGAGCGCAGCCGCACCATCAACGTGGCCCTCGTGGGCAACCCCAACTGCGGCAAGACCAGCATCTTCAACGTGGCCGCCCACGCCCACGAGCGGGTGGGCAACTACAGCGGCGTTACCGTCGACGAGAAGGTGGGCACCTTCAAATACGGCGGCTACACCTTCAACCTCACCGACCTCCCCGGCACCTACTCCCTCTCCGCCTACTCGCCCGAGGAGCTCTACGTCCGCAAGCATATCATCGAGCGTTCGCCCGACATCATTCTCAACGTGGTCGACGGCAGCAACCTCGAGCGCAACCTCTACCTCACCACCCAGCTCATCGACATGGACATCACCATGGTGATGGCGCTCAACATGTACGACGAGCTGCAGCGCAGCGGCGACCGCCTGGACATCGGCCAGCTTTCCACCCTGCTGGGCATGCCCATCGTGCCCACCACCGGCCGCAGCGGCCAGGGCATCGGCAGCCTGTTCGACAAGATAATCGAAGTCTTTGAAAGCACTCAAAACACTCAGAATACTCAGAATAATCAGAAAATTCAGAATATTCAGAACACTCAGAAGCCCCTCTTCCGCCATATCCATGTCAACCATGGCCCTGCCCTCGAGCCCTGCATCAAGCGCCTGCGCACCCACCTCTACGAGCACGGCTTCTCCGACACGCTCTCCACCCGCTTCCTCGCTATCAAGCTCCTGGAGAACGACCGCCAGCTGGAGCAGTATGCCGCCGAGCGCGACCCCGACGGCAGCGTGCTGCAGATGCGCGACCGGATTGCCGCCGAGTTCAAGAAAAGCAGCGGCCGCCGCTTCGTCGAGGGCTCAAGGGCCGGCCACAATGTGGATGTAGAGCCCGAGCCGCAGGACATCGAGTCCGCCATCACCGACGCCAAGTACGCCTTCGTGCGCGGCGCCTTGGCCGAATGCTACCAGAAGAACGAGAAGGCCACCCTGCACCGCCTCACCGACCGCCTCGACGCCGTGGTTACCCACCGCTGGCTCGGCTACCCCATCTTCCTCCTCTTCCTCTTCTTCACCTTCTGGTGCACCTTCACCCTCGGCGCCTACCCCATGGACTGGATCGACGCCCTCTTCGGCTGGCTGGGCGAGAGGGTGGGGGACCTTATGAGCGAGGGACCCTGGCGCAGCCTGCTGGTCGACGGCATCATCACCGGCGTCGGCTCCGTGCTCGTCTTCCTGCCCAACATATTGATATTGTACCTCTTCATCTCCTTTATGGAGGACAGCGGCTACATGGCCCGCGCCGCCTTCATCATGGACAAGCTGATGCACCGCATGGGCCTCCACGGCAAGAGCTTCATCCCCATGATTATGGGCTTCGGATGCAACGTGCCCGCCATCATGGCCACCCGCACCATCGAGGACCGCAAGTCGCGCCTGCTCACCATGCTCGTCATCCCCATGATGTCGTGTTCGGCCCGCATCCCGGTCTACGTCATCCTCTGCTCGGCCTTCTTCTCCACCCATGCCGCCTACGTCATCATGGGGCTCTACCTGCTGGGCATGGTGATGAGTGTGCTGATGGCCAAGCTCTTCAGCCGCTACTTTGTCAAGGGCGACTCGCTGCCCTTCGTCATGGAGCTGCCGCCCTACCGCATGCCGACCGCCAAGGCCGTGCTGCGCCATACTTGGGAGAAGGGCAAGGAGTACCTCAAGAAGATGGCCACCATCATCCTCGGCGCCTCCATCATCGTCTGGGCCCTGAGTTACTTCCCCCACCACGAGGATGCCAAGTACCAGGCCGAGCACAGCTACATGGCCCAGATCGGCAAGACCATCGAGCCGGTGATGAAGCCCTGCGGCTTCGACTGGCGCCAGTCGGTGGCCCTCCTCTCCGGCGTCTTCGCCAAGGAGGTGGTGGCCTCCACCATGGGAGTGCTGTATTCCGTCTCCCCGGAAGCCCTGGAATCTTCGGAGTCTTCTGAATTTTCTGAATCTTCAGAATCTTCCGAAGAGTCTACCGGCCGCATCGCCACCCTTATCCGCGACAACATGTCGCCCCTCTCGGCGTTGTCGATGCTGCTGTTCGTGCTGCTGTACATGCCCTGCCTGTCGGCGGTGGTGGCCATCCGCAACGAGAGCGGCCGCTGGCGCTGGGCGCTCTTCACCATGGCATACACCATCGGCCTGGCATGGGTGGTCGCAGCCTCGGTCTTCCAGCTGGGCAGCCTGCTCTTTTAACATTCGTTAACATCTGTTTGCAAAATTTTTTGTATCTTTGCACCACTAAAAGGTAGCGATTCACGTAGTTGTAATCGTATATCTTGTTGGATGTAAATTGATTATAAAAAACTATATACTACATAGTAACCTATGAAAAACAAATACACGGCCCCCGAATTGACCATCGTGCAGTTCCGCACCGAGAGGGGATTTGCTCAATCTAATCTCCAGTCTTTCGGTGAAACAATCGGGATGGAACGTTTGTGGAGTGAAATGCAGGAGGTTTCGGGTTTGAATGCTACAGGAATGAACGCGGCGGGGAATAACCCGCTGGCAGCCAATTTTGGGAATCAGGATGTGAGTGGCAATGGAAGCGGTGGCTGGTTCGGAGAAAACCCATGGGGTTCCATCTAAATCATGTTCGATTTGGTTCTAGTCGAAAAAAAACAGCATTATGAATACACACAGATTTCTATATTTTCTCGCGGCTCTGCCGTTGTTGCTGACCTCGTGCGTGAAGGAGCCTGCCGCAGTGCGTTCCTATAATCAGTTTGTTGTTAATCCGCCCCAGTTTACCAGCCCCGATGGCAGTAAATTAGGATGGGCAAGTTATGGATTGATTTGGGAGCCAGGGGATATTCTTCTCATCAATGATGTGGCCTTTAAGATTTACTATAATAATGATAAGGGCAAATGGTATACTGAGTCGCAAGATGGTACTGGTGTGGATGCCAAGAGTTATAATGGTGGCCCCATGGGATTCTCGGTAGTATACACTGGTTCTGAACGTAATAGTGTTTATATAGACGAATCTACGGGCTATTACGGTGATATAGCAGCCCCGTGTGATGGTACTTTTTATCCATTGGCGGGACATCTTACAACTAACAATATAACTCTCACTCCCTGTTGCTGTGTTATCCGTGTTGCCTCGGCATTGGACTACACCATGGTGGTTGATGTTGATGATGCGGACAATCATTTAGTCACCAGCGGGGCAATTGACCCGGTGAATGCCTGTTTTGTCGAAGCTGAAAGTAATGTGAATGATGGTATGTTGGCAGGTTTTCCAGGGTCGGCCACATATGATGCTTATAATAATCTGGGTTATGATTACTTTGTGTTACCGATGACCGGATCCACCATTCACCTCAGTTCTATACAATTCAGTACAGATGATGGAATCTATGATACAGGAGTGGGAAATCCCGACGGTATCACGTTGCGCAAAGGTGTTGTTTATACATTGGATCTGACAAGGACAGCCCCCAACGCAAAATAAGGAGAATACAAAATAGCGCCAGCCACGGATTTTTCCGTGGCTGGCGCCTTTTATGGGCACGCGGCTGGCCGTCAGGCCGTTCAGCCGATGGTGCCCTGGCCGAGGTAGGTGCTGTAGCTGGCGTGCCCCTCGGTGCCGACCACGAAGCCCCAGAGGTGGATGCTCTCGCCGCTCCAGGCCGCCGGCACCGTGAGGGTGGCCTGGCTCTCGCTGCGGCGGTTGCCGCCGCTCAGGAGGCCGCTACCCAGCGAGGGGCTGTAGGCGAAGAGGTATACCCTGTCGCTCTCCGCGGCACCGCCGGCGGCACTGTTGCCCGCGAAGGGCACCGCTACCTGCTGCGGTGTCTCGTAGCTGGCACGCTCGAAGAAGACGCCCGGCAGCGCACCCGCCGAGAGCAGCAGCTCGCCGTACTCCACGCTCACCTCCGCCTCGCGGTTGGCGGTAACGTTGTTCCAGTTGAGCTGCACGAAGTTGTTCAGCTCCGTGTTGCCGCGGCTCTTGGCGCGCAGCCGCAGGCCCAGGTCGGCGGCCGCCTTGAAGGCCACGGCCAGCTCGTTGAGCACCGCAAAGCGCAGGCGCACCAGCATCTGTGCATCGCTGTGGCGGTCGTGGATGAAGCGCTTGTAGCCGCGCATCACAGGCTTGCCCTTCCAGAAGAAGCCCACCACGGTGCCTACTTTGCCTTTGAATCCGTCGAGGATTCCCTGTTCGATTTTACCCATTTTGTTGTTCCTTTCTTTTTTTTTTGATGGTTTGAAAAATTGGTTTGTTTGACGTTGTTACGGCCGTTGCTCCGTCGGGCGGTGGCCGCGGTGTCGGTCGCGACGACAATGGACAATATAAGGCCGTTTTGCCGAAATGCCCGAAATCTTTGCGTTGTGTAAGCTTGTGGAAGCATTTGTAGGCTTGTGGCAGGTTCCCGGCATCCCGGCGCTTATAGCGATTCCAGCGCCGTTTCGTCCAGTCTTCCGCTCTCCGTTATCATGTTTTCGCGCAGTATACGGTCCACCTCGTCGGCGTCGAAGTACAGTTTGCGCCCCAGGGTGGACGGGTGCAGCAGGCCGCAGTGTATCCACCTGCGCAGGGTCTGGCGCGAAGTGTGCAGGGCCTGGCACACCTCCACTGCGTCCATCCAGCGGTGCAGGTCGCCCCGCGGACGTTCCACGGCCATGATTGTGCCCCGGCGTGCGTCGGGATACTGCTGCATCAGCTCGGCCAGGTCGCTGTCGTCCATCTTGTGCCCATTGGGCAGTTTGGCTCGGCGCAGGCTGATACTGAGGTTGTTCACCGTCCCGTCGGGCGTTGCGTAGAAGACGTAGATCATGTTGCTCTGCGGATTGAGGTCGAGCTTGAGGGCGTCGACCAGCTCCTTCAATTCTTCGATGGTCATTTTGTTTTTCCTTTCTGATGGTTTGTTCTACATGTTGTTTTTTCGGCGCGTCGAATTCGGTTGCAAAATTAGCCCCTTTCCCGGGGGTGGCGGACGTCGCTTTCCGCAGTGTTATGCCGGTGTGCTGGGCGGTGTTATTCTGGTGTTATAGTGTTGATATTTTGTTGATATCTTTTTTTTATCGGATGGGATGAAAAAATTATTTTTGCATTGCCCTATATATTTTAAATACTCCAATAATGCTTTGAGCCACAGCGGTATAGGCTGCTTGGCGACGGCATGACGCACAGCTATGAAGCTCGACCAATGGTTGCATACACACTATGGCCTCACCCTCGGTGGGGACACCCCTGCCGATGGCGTGGCCCTCGAGCAGGGGCTGTATCGCGCCATGGCCGACGCCGGGCTGGACTATGCCCTTCAGAAAGAAATCCTCTACGAGGCCAGCGGCCAGGTGCCCGACCTCGCCTTCGGCCAGGCATGCCTGGACCGCATCGAGGCCATCGTCCGCTTCGAGACGCGCCGCCGCACCCTGCAGGTCAAAAAAACGCGCCGGTGTCATGCCGGTGTGGCCAAAAACAAGGACTGGGCCCCCGGCGCCGAGCTGGCCGAGCTGCGTTTTCAGGCCGCGCGCACCCCCGACAGCGACCTCCTTGCGGCCATCGACGACATGGTGCTCCGCCTGGTGCAGCGCGGCTACCTCGAGGCGCGGCCCGGCATCGGGCGCGACCTGCGGCAGGGGCTGGGCTACTACGCCCCCGGCGAGGACCTCTTCCGACCGCGCCGCACCGCCAAATGGCTCAAAGGGCAGAACGCGCTCCACTGCTGGGTGGCGGCGCTGCTCGCACAACCCGACCCCTTGTGCAGGGTGGGGGAGGGCGCCCTCGGATGCTGGGTTACAGCCGCCAGCCTCTTCATCGACCGCCACGGCCGCGCCTTCACCTACGACCGCCTCGAACACGGCGTCATGCGCGATGCCGGCGAGCTGCAGTGGCTACGGAAAACCATCCCCCGGAGCGCCATCCTTCCATAAGCTTCCATATCCTTCCAGTGCCTTTGTATTCCCCTACCGTTCCCCTACCGTTCCCCTACCGCCCCCCTGCCGTCCCCCCCCATCGGTGTCCGCCCTTTTTAAGAATTTTTAAATTAAAAAGTCTTTGCCATGTGGAGAACAATGCGTATCTTTGCATTTTACTCCTCCCCGGCAGGGGAGCGTTAATCCTTTTTGAAACAAAAACATACACAATATGAAACACACACAACACCCCCTGAAAACCGCCGCGCGGCTCCTGACCCTCGCGGCCACACTCCTCTTCGGCGCCCCCGGCGCCTCGGCCCAGACGCCAGTTACCAAGACCATCGGTACCGGCACATCGGGCAATGCCATGGCCCCTTTCCTCAACAATCAGGTAACGGGCTGGACCCAGACCATCTACAAGGCCGACGATGTCGACCTCCCCACCGGTGCCACCATCAACACCATCGCCTTCAATTGCACCAGTGTGCAGTCCGGTTTCACTGCTCCGACCATCTCGATCTACATGGGACACAGCACCAGCCCCGTCTCGGCTTCGAACACCGACTGGGTTCCCATGTCGGACCTCACGCTGGTTTATTCCGGTCTTGAGGCCCAGCCCATGTCCACTGGCTGGGGCGACATCGACCTCACCACTCCCTTCGACTATAACGGTACCGACCACTTGGTCATTTGCATACTTCGTAGCGGTACCGCCAATGCCTCCAACCAGCGCTACGCCTATACCACAAGTACGGCAGGCTCGTTCCAGTACAAGGCCAGCGTCAGCGGCCACCCTGGTTCCGAGCGCGGTACCCGCACGGCTTTGGTCGCCAACCTCCGTATCAAGGCCCTGGCCAATGCAGGTTGCTTCAATCCGCAGGCTGTTGCCGCCTCCAACGTTACTCGCACCACCGCCGACCTCACCATCACCGCCCCTGCCATCGGCACCCCTGTGGGATACTATGTTGAATACATGGTCAGCGGCGACCCCACGACCAAGGCATCCACCACGTTCTCCTCCACACGCGGCACCCTCACCGGCCTGCGTCCTTCGTCGAAGTATGACATCAGAGTCCGCTCGATCTGCGGTGCTGCCGACACCTCGTCGTCCGATGCCGCCACCACCCTCATCACCGAATGTGCTCCCTATGACTTGCCTTACAGCGAGGACTTCTCCTCCTGCCAGGGCTACAGCTCCTACAACCCGGCCAACGAACTGCCCCTCTGCTGGGACTTCCCCGCCATAAGCTCCACCACTACGGGCTATCCCCGCATTTTCGTCAACGCTTACAATAACCTGCGTCTCGCCTCGCGCAATGGTGTGGCCGCTTATGCCGTCCTCCCAGCCATCAACTGCCAACCTGACCACTCGGTGTTGGTTTTCAATGCCTCGGTGGGCATCAACATGGAAGCCCATTACGGCTATATGGCCAACCCTGCCGATGTCAGCACATTCGTTCCCATTGGCCGCATACAGAGCACTGGCGAGCATCGCATCGACTTTGAGGAGACCGCCGAATCGGTGCCCTATGGCGCACGATTTGCTTTCCGCGCCATTTCCACGGCCTCGACCGAAAGCGCTCTCACCCTCTCCAGCGTCGGTGTAGTCGCCGGCGAAATCTGCAAGCGCCCCATCGATTTCTATGTCGACTCCACAAACCTCACTGCTACGTCCGTGCGCCTCTACTGGTCGGGCGACCAGCGTCCGGGTGAAACTTATCGCCTGCGCTACGTCCGCTACAATGCCACCTCCGACACCGTCCTTGTGGCCGAGGGCATCACCGCCCAGGACTACACCGTCAGTGGACTTATGACAGGTTTGCAATACTACTTCTTTGTCGACAAGCTGTGTGGTGGCACCTACACCGACTTCGCCCAGCGTAACCTCACCCTGCCCGGCTACGTCTCCATTAGCTCCGAGGACAGTGAGCGCGGCTACGTGGTTGGCTTGGTACAGGGTATGCCTGGTTCCACAACCCCCTTCCGCGCCGTGGCCAATCCGCACTACTCATTCGTCCAGTGGAGCGACGGCATCACTACCAACCCGCGCAACTTCCCCTACGGCAATGCCGGCAATGTAACCCCCTATGTGGCCCAGTTTGTCCCTGATAGCCACGCCATCTCCGTCAACGCCATCAACCCCCTCTTCGGCTCGGTCAGCGACCATACAGGCCGCCATGCCTACGGCAGCGTCCTGCCCCTCACCGCCACCCCCAATGCCGGCTACAAGTTCATCGGCTGGAGCGACGGCACCGCCACCCCAAGCTATAACTACACCGTGCGCCGCGACGCCTCCCTCGTCGCCTACTTCTGCCCCGAGGACCAGACCATGATCCTCGGCACCCTCAACGACCCCCTCCTCGGCACCATCACCACCTCGCCCGCCGGCGGCGTGGTTACCGATGGCCAGACCGTTACCATCACCGCCACCGTCAACGACCCCGACCACTACACCTTCCGCTGGAACCCCGAGGTGGGCACCGCCTCGGTCAGCGGCAACACCTACACCCTCACCCTCACCGCAGGCACCCAGAGCATGATTGTCGCCGGTATCATCGAGCCCGCCAGGTTCACTATTCAGGTAACCGACCTCGACACTACTCTCGGCAATGTAATCGGCGTTGGCGAATACGAGTATGGCGATGATGTTACATTGGTGGCGCAATCCACCCGCTACTCCAAGTTCGTCCAGTGGCGTGGCGATGCCTATACCAATGCAAACCCCCTTACTGTCAATGTGAATGGCAATAAAACCCTGCGTGCCGTCTTCGTCCGCGACAGCGTCACCATCCAGGTGGAACCCTCGTATGTCGACCGTGGCACCGTGGCCATCGTCGGAGCCGCCCCTGGGGTCAACAGCATCCGCGTGGCCGTAGGCGACAGCATCACCATCACCACCACCGCCCTTGAGCACTACTCCTTCCACAGCTGGAGCAACGGCATCTACACCGCCACCCAGACCATCGTGGCTTCGGGCGCCAACGGCACCTCGCGCACCTATACCGCCTACTTCCAGCCCGACATGCACACCATCTCGGGCCTCTCGGCCGACGCCACCATGGGCTCGGTCGACGGCTCCGCCTCCTACGGCTACGGCACCGTGGCCTACCTCGAGGCCATCCCCGCCCACGGCTACATGTTCGTCCGCTGGGACGACGGCACCACCGACAACCCCTACCGCCCCGCGGTTACCGGCGACAAGAGCTACACCGCCTACTTCGCCCCCATGCCCCTGACCATCACCGCCGCCCCTGACGACGCAGCCCACGGCTCCGCCTCGGTCAGCGGCAACCTCATCTACCGCGGCATCGTTACCCTCACCGCCGACACCCTCCCCGGCTGGAGCTTCGCCAACTGGACCAACGCCGAGGGCACCGTGGTGAGCACCGATCGCGTCCACACCTTCCAGGCTACTGCCGACTCCGCCTTCACGGCCAACTACACGCAGACCCTCTACCACGTTACCGTTACCGCCACCCTCGGCATGGGTGTGCTTACCCCCGCCATCGACGGCGACTACCATTACGGCGACGTCATCACCACCATCGCCTCGCCCGTCGACCCCACGCGCTACGAGTTCGCCTACTGGAGCATCGACGGCTCCACGCTCCCCACCCTCAACTGGACGGTTACCTCGAGTGCCAACATCGTGGCCCACTTCAACCAGAAGGGCGGTTTCGTGGTCAGCCTCTCCGCCAACCATCCCGGCTGGGGCACCGTCTACAGCGACAAGCCCTCCTACAATCTGGACGAGATGGCCGTGCTCACCGCCGACCCCGCCGAGCATTACGAGTTCGTCGGCTGGAACGACGGCAACACCCGCAACCACCGTGTGATGGTCATGCGTGGCGACTCGACCCTGCAGGCCCTCTTCGCCCCCAAGACCTACACCGTTACCGCCCTGCCGGCCGACCCCACCAAGGGCTATGTCGACGGTAGCGGCCGCTTCCCCTACGACACCACCGTTACCCTCACCGCCACCCCGCTGGCCGGCCAGTATGTAAGCGGTTGGAACGGCGCCAACGGCACCCTCCCCACCGTCAGCATCCGCGTCAGCTCCGACACCACCATCACCGCCCTCTTCGCCACCTCCGACATGCCGGTCAGCGTTACCGGTAACAATGCTACCACCACCGGCAGCGGCAGCTATCCCTACGGCTCCACCGTTACCATCTCCGCCACCCCCGACGCCAACTACAGCTTTGTACGCTGGAACGACGGCAATGTCATCAACCCCCGCACCATCGTGGTCGACAGCACCGCCAACTATGTGGCCTTCACCGCCCCGCTGGAGTACACCATCAGTGTGGTGGCCAACGACCCCAATATGGGTTATGTCTCCGGCGGCGGCACCCGTCCCTTCGGCTCCAGCGCCGTCCGCATCGAGGCCGTGGCCTACGAGAACTGCCACTTCGTGCGCTGGGATGACGGCGAGACCGCTGCCAACCGCCTGGTGGCCTACGACGGCAACCGCACCTATACCGCCATCTTCGCCCGCGACAGCTTCGAGGTGCGCCTCCTTGCTGCCGATGCCGCCCTCGGTTCGGTCAACACCGAAGTCAACGGCACATATATATATGATTCGCGCGTAGTGCTCCGGGCTACCCCCAATGCCGGCGTGGCCTTCACCGAGTGGAGCGACAGCGTGGCCGACAACCCCCGTGTGCTCGCCGTTACCGCCAACTACCTCGACCTGGCCGCCCGCTTCGACAGCCTTGCCTACTCCCTCGACACCGCCACCAACGACAACCTGATGGGACACATCGTCCTCTCGCCCGCCAAGGCTTCCTATCGCCACGGCGAGCTGGTTACCGTCTCCTATGTCAACCATGACGACAACCTCTACCGCTTCGTCGGTTGGGAGGATGCCAGCACCGATGCCATCCGCACCCTCAAGGTCGAAGGCGACCTCTTTGTCCGCGCCATCTTCACCGAGGCCGACAAATACAGCGTCTCGGCCCTGACCAACAGCCCCGCCCTGGGCACCACCCTCGGCAGCGCCACCAGCGTGCCCAACGGCAGCACGCACACCCTCACGGCACGTGCCGCCGCGCACTGCCACTTCCTGGCTTGGAGCGACGGCGTTACCGACAGCGTCCGCACCGTTACCGTCAGCGGTAGCGATGTGCTGCTCGTCGCCACCTTCGCCGCCGACACCCACACCGTGGCCTTCTCTGCCGTCAGCAACGGCACCCTTGCCGGCGCCGGCCGCTATGTGTACGGCTCTACCGCCACCCTCTATGCCACGCCCGCCGACCACTACCACTTCGTGGCCTGGAGCGACGGCGTTACCGCCAACCCGCGCCAGTATGTGGCCAATGCCGACACCACCCTCGGCGCCACCTTCGAGGTTGACAGCGTTACCATCAATGTCGTGGCCCCCAACGCCGCCACCATTATCGGTGCCGGCACCTATGCCTACAACAGCCGCGTCAGCCTCCGCGTTACCCCCTCGGTCAACTACCACTTCGTGAACTGGACGCTCAACGGCGTGCCGGTCTCCACCAATGTGAACCTGCCTGCCTTCTTCGCCACCGAGAACGCCACCTATGTGGCCAACTTCGCCATCGACAGCGTCAATCTGACCGTCAATGTCAATGACCGCGAGTTTGGCTATGTGAACGGTGCCGTCATGGGCCAGACGGTCAAGATGCCTTACGGCAGCACCGTCAACCTCGAGGCCGTGGCCCTCAGCCACCGCACCTTCGGCCAGTGGAGCAACGGCGAGACCAACGCCTCCTATAGCTTCACCCTCACTTCCGACACCACCCTCACCGCCATCTTCACCGTCGACAGCTTCACCGTCAACATCGTGTCGGCCGACCTCTCCATGGGTTCGGTCAACAATGCCGCTGTTGCCAGCCGCAAGTATGCCTATGGCGAGCTTGTTACCCTCGAGGCTACGCCCGAGTACGGCTTCGAGTTCCTCTACTGGACTCCCGGCAACATCGCTGCCAACCCGCTCAACCAGCAGGTGGTCTCCAACCATATTTATACTGCCCACTTCGTGGCACGCCAGCTGAACGTCTACGCCCAGTCGGCCGACGAGACCATGGGTACCGTTACCGTTAGCCCCAGCCGCAACACCTACACCTACAACGAGACCATCACCGTTGCCGCCACCCCCGCTGCCCACCACCACTTCGTGCAGTGGAGCGATGGAAGCACTGATGCCGAGCGCACCTTCGCCGTTACGCAGGACACCCTCCTCACCGCCACCTTCGCCATCGACACCTTCGAGCTCGCCCTGGCCGCCAACGATTACGCCATGGGTACCGTCTTCGGCGCCGGCGTCTACGACTGGAACAGCACCGTTACCATCTACACCACCGCCAACGAGGGCTACCACTTCGTGGGCTGGGACGACAATGTAACCGACAATCCGCGTCAGGTCGTCCTCACCACCGACACCCTCTTCACCGCCCTCTTCGCCGCCGACACGCACTATGGCACCGTCGCTGTGGTGAGCGTCAACAATGAGTGGGGCACCGTCAGCGCCTCGGCCAGCACGGTTATCATCGGCAGCAACGTTACCATCACCGCCACCCCTGCCGCCCACTACCACTTCGTGCAGTGGAGCGACGGAAGCACTGATGCCGAGCGCACCTTCGCCGTCACGCAGGACACCCTCCTCACCGCCACCTTCGCCATCGACACCTTCGAACTTGCCCTGGCCGCCAACGACTACGCCATGGGTACCGTCTTCGGCGCCGGCGTCTACGACTGGAACAGCACCGTTACCATCTACACCACCGCCAACGAGGGTTACCACTTCGTGGCCTGGGACGACAATGTAACCGACAATCCTCGTCAGGTCGTCCTCACCACCGACACCCTCTTCACCGCCCTCTTCGCCGCCGACTCCGTGCCGGTGGTGATACCCGACAGCGTGATGATCAACGCCTATGCCATCAACGGCACCGTTACCGGCGCCGGCCTCTACGAGGTGGGCGAGGAGGTTACCCTCGTCGCCACCGCCGCTAGCGGCTACATCTTCTCCACCTGGGTGAAGAACAGCGCTGCCATCGACGGCACCGAGACGCTCGTCTTCACCGCCGACTCGGCCGCCAGTTTCGTGGCCATCTTCATCGCCGACACCACCACCGTCGTAACGCCCGACAGCGTGATGATTAACGCCTATGCCATCAACGGCACCGTTACCGGCGCCGGCCTCTACGAGGTGGGCGAGGAGGTTACCCTCGTCGCCACCGCCAACAGCGGCTACATCTTCTCCACCTGGGTGAAGAACAGCGCTGCCATCGACGGCACCGAGACGCTCGTCTTCACCGCCGACTCGGCCGCCAGCTTCGTGGCCATCTTCATCGCCGACACCACTACCGTCGTAACGCCCGACAGCGTGATGATCAACGCCTATGCCATCAACGGCACCGTTACCGGCGCCGGCCTCTACGAGGTGGGCGAGGAGGTTACCCTCGTCGCCACCGCCACCAGCGGCTACATCTTCTCCACCTGGGTGAAGAACAGCGCTGCCATCGACGGCACCGAGACGCTCGTCTTCACCGCCGACTCGGCCGCCAGCTTCGTGGCCATCTTCATCGCCGACACCACCACTGTCGTAACGCCCGACAGCGTGATGATTAACGCCTACGCCGTCAACGGCACCGTTACCGGCGCCGGCCTCTACGAGGTGGGCGAGATGGTTACCCTGGAAGCTATGCCTTATGACACCACCTACCGCTTCACCGGCTGGGTGAAGAACGGCCAGCCCGTCGACGGCGAGCAGACCCTCGTCTTCGCTGCCGACTCCAACGCCATGTATGTCGCCCTCTTCGAGCCCGTCGTCATGCCTGTGGTGGTCGACAGCTTCACCCTGACCGTCCTCTCGGCCGACGAGACCATGGGCACCGTCAGCGGCAGCGGTCGCTACGAGTACCGCGACCTGGTCAGCGTCTCCGCCACGCCTGCCACCGGCTACCGCTTCACCGGCTGGAGCGACGGTGTCCAGGAGGCCAGCCGCCTGGTCTACATCACCCGCGACAGCATCTTGACTGCCAGCTTCGAGATTATCCGCTGCACCGTCAGCCTCGCAGGTAACCACACCCTCCTGCAGGGTGCCGGCACCTACGACTACGGCACCGAGGTTACCGTCAGCGCCACGCCCGACTACGGCTACGAGTTCGTCCGCTGGATTGATGCCACCGGCGCCACCGTCAGCACCGAGGCCAGCTACACCTTCACCATCACCTCCGATGTCGACCTCACTGCCGCCGTCCGTGGCGTAACCCTCAACGTTACCGGCGAGGCTTCGCCCGCCGCTGCCGGCTTCATCAACGGCCTTGGCACCTACCGCTATGGCGACACCGTAACCGTTACCGCCCAGGCCAACGAGGGCTTCCGCTTTGTCGAATGGACCCTGCCGTCGGGTAGCCATGTCAGCACCGCCTACTATACCTTCGTCATCACCGAGAACACCCACGTGGTGGCCAACTTCGTCGAGGTGGTGGGCATCAACGATGCCGACGCCGCCGAGGTCAAGGTCTACACTGAAGGCAGCCGCCTCCACGTCCTCGGAGCCGAGGGCCGCCAGGTGCGCGTGTTCGACGCCGTGGGCCGCCAGGTGGTGAGCCGCCAGGCGCAGTCGTCCGACATTGAAATCGACCTCCCCGCCGCAGGCGTCTACATGGTCCAGGTGGGCCAGATGAGCGCCAAGCGCGTGGTGGTGATGCGATAGACACCACTGATTGAAAAACCCTCGGCTGCTGCCGAGGGTTTTTCTTTTGTATTTTTTCTGTGCTGGAAAAAACTTTTTTACACGGAAAGTTGCTTCCAATTCGAAAATTAGTTGTACTTTTGCAAAATCTTAAAACACGAAGACTATGCAGACAATCACCCTCGGCCGCACGGGCCTCACCGTGCCCCGCAACGGTTTCGGCGCCCTGCCCATACAGCGCATCCCCGAGGCGGATGCCGTCCGCCTCATCCGCCGCGCCCTCGACGGCGGCATGTACTACTTCGACACCGCCCGCTTCTACACCGACAGCGAGGCCAAGCTCGGCATCGCCCTCGAGGGCCGCCGCGCCGACGTCGTCATCAGCACCAAGACCGGCGCCACCACCCCCGACGCCTTCTGGGCCGACCTCGAGACCAGCCTCCGCCTGCTGCGCACCGACTATGTCGACCTCTACCAGTTCCACAACCCCGCCTTCTGCCCCCGCCCCGGCGACGGCACCGGCCTCTACGAGGCCATGCTCGAGGCGCAGCGGCAGGGCAAGGTGCGCCACATCGGCATCACCAACCACCGCCAGCGCGTGGCCGTCGAGGCCATCGAGAGCGGCCTCTACGAGACCCTCCAGTACCCCTTCTCCTATATCGCCTCGGCCGAGGAGTTCGACATCGTCGACCGCACCGCACGCGCCGGCATGGGCTTCATCGCCATGAAGGGCCTCGCCGGCGGCCTCATCACCCACGCCGCCGCCGCCTACGCCTTCCTGGCACAGTACGACCACGTGGCTCCCATCTGGGGCATACAGAAGGAGGCCGAGCTCGACGAGTGGCTCGCCTTCCAGGACAACCCGCCCGCCCTCACGCCCGAGCTGCAGGCACTCATCGACCGCGACCGCAAGGAGCTCGCCGGCAACTTCTGCCGCGGATGCGCCTACTGCCAGCCCTGCCCCGCAGGCATCCAGATCCAGGACTGCAACCGCATGTCCCTCTTCCTCCGCCGCGCGCCGCACAGCGTCTACCTCACCGAGGAATGGCTCCACAAGATGGAGCGAATCGACGGCTGCCTCCACTGCAACCACTGCGTCGACCACTGTCCCTACGGCCTCGACACGCCCAGCCTGCTGGTCGATAACTACCGCGACTTCATGGACTTCTGGCACCGCCGCCAGGGGTGATAAAAACCATGTTTTTCCACCACTTTTGAGTCCAATGGCTCATAAGCTTCCATATCCTTCCAGTGCCTTTGTATTCCCCTACCGTTCCCCTACCATTCCCCTAGAGAACTACTCCCCATTACCTATGATTTTAAGTTAAAATTATGTTAATCATAGCCCATATCGAATCTCCCTACCGCGAGAAGTTCGGCACCCCCCGCCAGTCGGGTCTCGTCGACGGCACGGCGCGCATCGTCTTCACCCCCGACTACCGCCAGCCCGAAGCCCTCCGCGGCATCGAGGGGTTCGACTACCTGTGGCTCCTCTGGCTCTTCGACCGCAATGCCGACGTGCCCTACTCGCCCACCGTCCGCCCTCCGCGCCTGGGCGGCAACAGCAGGGTAGGGGTCTTCGCCACCCGCAGCCCCTACCGCCCCAACCCCGTCGGCCTCTCGTCGGTGCGCCTCCTCGGCGTCGAGCCCACCGCCGACTGCGGGCACACTCTCCTTGTGGCTGGCGCCGACCTGGTGCACGGCACCCCCATCCTCGACATCAAGCCCTACCTACCTTACACCGACGCCCACCCCGACGCCCGCAGCGGCTTCGCCCCGGGGGCGCCCGACTCGCCGCTGCAGGTCGACGACCCGCAGGGGCTCCTCGCCGCACTGCCCGACGCACTGCGCACCCAGCTCCGCCAGTCCCTGGCCCAGGACCCCCGCCCGCACTACCAGGACGACCCCGACCGCACCTATCGCATGCACTTCGCCGACCGCGATGTCGCCTTCCAGGTCCGCGGCGACCGGCTGGTCATCACGGACATGAATGTTAAAAAATCTTAATGCGACAACATTTCGCCACCCACAGTGTCTATCTTGCAAATGGAGCCTGACCTCACGCAGATAGTGGAAGGATGCCGCCGCCGCGACCCGCGTTCGCAACGCGCGCTCTACGATGCCCTGGCCCCGATGGCCATGGGTGTCTGCATGCGTTACACGCACGACCGGCACACCGCCCAGGACCTCATGCAGGACGGCTTCCTCAAGGTCTTTGAAAACATCTCGCGCCTGCGCCAGCCCGAGCGTGTAGGAGCTTGGGTCTACCAGGTGATGGTCAACCGCGGCATCAACCACCTCAAACAGCACCGCCCCATGCAGTCGCTCGACGACAATGTGCCGCCGCCCATCGCCCTGCCGCTCGACCCCTTCGCCGACGAGGAAATCGTCCTCGCCCTCCAGCAGCTCCCGCCACAGCAGCGGCTGGTCTTCAACCTGATCGAGGTCGAAGACTGCTCCTATGAGGAGGTGGCCGCCCGCCTTCACTGCTCCGAGGTCAACCTGCGCGCCCTCCTCAGCCGTGCCAAAACGCGCCTGCGCGAACTCTTAACCGAAAGAAAATAAACACCGTATAGCAATGAACCTCAAACAATACACCCACCAGCCCGACCCGGGTCTCTTCGACACCATCCAGCGCCGCCTGCGCCGCCGCCGCCTGATTCGCGTCGGCAGTGCCGTGGCAGCCGCCGTCGCCGTGTGCGGCGTGGCCACGGCCCTGCTCCTCGGCCGGCCCGCCGCCGACGAGGATACCGTTCAACTGGCCTCGGCGCAGCCCCAGCCATCGGTCTCCGCCCAGGCTCCCGTCGCCGCCGCCCAGCCCGCCGCCGACCCTCAGGCTCCGTCTCAAGCTGCCGCCCAGCCCGCCCGTCAGCCCGAGCCCTCCGCCGTCTCCGCCGCCGCCACCGCCGCCCCGTCGCAGCCGGCCGCCATAGCCTCTGCCACGCCCTCCGTCCCCTCCGCCCAGTCCCCGTCTGCTGCTGTAACGCCCAAGGCAGCAGCCCCTGCCGCAGTGCAGCCATCGGTTATGGCCGAAGCCCCGGCCCTTTCCACAGACACATCCAATTCCACATCCTTCACTCCCCACTCCACATTCCTCACTCCTCACTCCTCACTCACCCCCCCGGCATCCAAGAGCGAGGTGGAAACCGATGGTGTCGATGTTTGGGCTCCCAACGTCATCGTGCCCGACGGCGATGTGGAGGAGAACCGCACCTTTGGCCTGCGCTTCAGCTCCGAGGTCTCCGACTTCAAACTCTACATCTTCAACCGCAACGGCCGCCAGCTGCTCTACACCAGCGACCCTCTCTTCCGCTGGGATGGCACCTGCAACGGCACCCGCCTGCCGCAGGGCGCCTACGTATGGGTGGCCCAATTCCGCGACAGCAAGGGTAACCCCGTGCAGAAAAAAGGCACCGTCACCCTGCTCAGATAGCCCTGTATCAGCCACCTGCGCTGCATTTTTTCTCCAATTCAAAAAAAAGTCGTATCTTTGCACCCGAAATAGCGACAGCTATCCTATCGCTCGGCGCTCGCGCCGAGAGGAAAGTCCGGGCAGCTCGAGCCACCATGCTTCCTAACGGGAAGAGGCTTCGAGGGTAACCGAGAGGTCATAGAAAGCGCCACAGAAAACATACCGCCTGCTCCTTGCAGGCAAGGGTGAAAACGCGGGGTAAGAGCCCACGACGCGTCCCGGCGACGGGCGCGATGGCAAGCCTCATGGGCTGAAAGACCATGTATACCGATACGCCTCACGGCAGCAGGCCGGCTCGCCTGCACTATCGGGGGGTAGGTTGATAGAGACCGTCGGCGACGGCGGCCCCAGATTAATGATAGGACACGACAGAACCCGGCTTACAGGCTCCGCTATTTCTTTTTATAATGAAGATGATATGACCAACGTGTGCAAAGGGATATTCTTCGTGCTGGCACTGCTGCTGTCAGCCTGCTCGGGCTCCTACCAAGGCTTGCCGCGGGCCGAGATGCTTGCCTACCAGACCTACGGCACCTACGGCTCCCTCTACAACCTCGCCACCTCACAGGCCGAGGCCATCAACGCCGCCGTCAAAGCCGACACACTCCACCCCGGCCAATACGCCGACTACGGTGTCTCCCTCGCCCTCATGGGGCACAAGAGCGCCGCCTGCCGCATGCTCAACGCCGAGATGAAAGCCTTCCCCGAAAGCCGCTCCATGGTCTACCGCATCAAGCAGCGTCTCATGCCCGACCTGCTCCTCGACGAGACCGCCACCGGCCGCGACACCGCCAACCGCGCACAGCTGGCCGGATGGGCCTACGACTCCCTCTCGGCCCTGCGCCCGCTCCCCTTCGTCGCACCCGTCATCGACAGCACCGACACCCTCTTCCTCCAGATGCAGACTCCCGTCGACTCGGTCGAAATCCCCATCCGCCTCACCGCCACCCAGAAGCGCCAGCTCCTCGAGGCCGAGCAGGCCCGCGAGGCCATGCTCCAGCAAGCCCGCCTCGACTCCATCGCCGCAGCCAAGCAGGCCAAGGTCGACGCGCGCAAGCAGGCCCAGGCCGACCGGAAAAAGGAAAAGAAGGATATGGAAAAGGCCCGCAAGGATGCCCGGAAGGAGAAGGAACGCCAGCGCAAGGAAAAAAAGAAGAAGTAACATGAAGCCGCGACACCTTATATTTGCCCTGCTGCTGGCCGCAGCACTTCCCGCCTGCAAGGGCGAGAAGAAGCTGGCACAGTACAGCGACATCTACCGCGAACGCCCCGCCACCATCTATGTGGCTCCGTTGGCCGACATGTCGCTCCGCCGTGCGGTGCGCTCCACCGAGGACTCCCTCTTCAACCTCTCGCTCAATATCGCCGCCCACCAGCTCTTCCTCACCGCCTCCGCCCCCCTGGTCAACAACGGATACTATGTCCCCGGCCCCCTGGCCTCGGCACAGATCGCCGCCACCGAGCACCGCTCCGGCAAGCAGCTCCGCAACGAGAATATCAACGACTACCACTCCGACCTCGGCATCGACGCCGTCCTTTTCATCACCCTCCTCGGATGGAACCAGACCTCCAACAGCTGGACGGCCGAGGTGGAATATGTGCTCCGCTCCACCACCTCCAATAGCGAGCTGCTGCACGTCCAGGTCAAAGCCACCAAGACCCTCCCCACCGACTTCAAGGGCAACCCCATCCCCTTGGTGGAGGATAAGGCTTTTGCCGACCGATATGGCTGCGACCTCGAGACCGCACAGCGCTGCCGCCTGCTGGAGACGCTCAACATGTATGTCCTCAAGGACCTCCCCGCAGGTCGCCGCGCCCGCGAGCACCGCGCTGAGCGCTACATCAAGTCGCATCCCGAGCACTTCACCCTCAAGATTCACCCCGACGGCAGCGTCGAAATGGCTAAAAGCGATCCAGAATGAGAATCGAAGTATCCCTCTCCCCGGCACTCTATCCTTTCCGCACCATTGAGAACCACCATGTTACGGTGGCTGTCGACATACTGCGTGCCACCACCGCCGTCTGCGCCGCCTTCCAGGCTGGGTGTGAGTGTGTGGTGCCATTGGACAGCCTCGAGCACCTCCACGAATACCGCGAGCTGGGCTATGTGTTGGCCGCCGAGCGCAACGGCAGCAAGGTGCAGGGAGCCGAGTATGGCAACTCGCCCACCGAATACCTCCGCCACGATATGTCGGGCATCCGCCTGGCCTACAGCACCACCAACGGCACCGTCAGCATCCTCCGCGCTGCCGATGCCGACCTCACCCTGGTGGGAGCCTTTGCCAACCTCTCGCCGCTGGCCGGACGGCTCCGTGCCGAAAACAAGGATGTGGTCGTACTCTGCAGCGGATGGAAGAATGACTTTTGCATCGAGGACACCCTCTTTGCCGGTGCCCTCATCGAACACCTCGGCGCCGAGCCTCTCGGCGACGCCGCCAGTATGGCTCTCTCCCTGTGGCGACAGGGTGGGGGAGCCCCCTACGCCTACTGCCGTCATGCCTCCCATGTGGCTCGCCTCGAACGGCTGGGCGTTACCGACGACATACCCTTCGCTTTCCAAATCGACACCTGCCCCGTGGTGCCAATCCTTGAAGATGGTAAACTGACTATATTATGAAGAAATATTTTACGCTGTTAATGCTGCTGCTCTCGCTGGCAGCTCAAGCCCAATGGGACACCGCCTCGCACCGCCTGCGGCCCCGCGTCGAGCCGCTGGTGGGTGCCTCCCTTTTCTCCACCGGCGCACTCATCTCCATACGTCCCGAGTTCCACGACCGTGAAATCAGCATCTATAACTCGCTCGGCCTGGCCGAGGCCAAGCGGCTGCACTTCGACGACTACCTCCAGTTCGCACCCGTGCTGGCTCCGTTCGCCCTCAACTTGGCCGGCCTCGAAAGCGAGCACAACCTCGGCCAGATTGCCCTGCTCACCGGCACCGCCTACCTGATAGGGATGGCCGCCGTCGAGTCGTGCAAGCTCTTCTACCACATGGAGCGCCCCGACGGCCACGGCCACACCAGCTTCCCCAGCGGCCACACCTACAATGCCTTTGCCGGTGCCGAGATATTGCGCCGCGAGTATGGCAAACGCTACCCCTGGCTCACCTATGTCGGCTATGGCGTAGCCACCCTGGTGGGTGTCATGCGCATGTACAACAGCCGCCACTGGTTTAGCGACGTGCTCGGTGGCGCCGGCATGGCCATCCTCTCCGTCAGCGCCAGCTACTACCTCTGGAATAAATAACCCAAAGAAAAACCAAGAATCAAGAACCCCAAACTCATAACTCATAACTCATAACTCTAACCTCTAACCTATAACCAAACTATAAACCTTAAACTATAAACCTTAAACCATAAACCTTAAACCATAAACCTTAAACTCTAACACAATAACTACCATGATAAATACCAACAACATCAAAGGCGACATCTTCGGCGGCATCACCGCCGGTATTGTCGCGTTGCCGCTCGCTCTTGCTTTCGGCATACAGGCTTTCGGCGGCGTGGACTCGCCCGATGCCTCATCGATGGGGGCCTATGCCGGCCTGGTCGGCGCCACCCTGCTGGGCTTCTTCGCCGCCCTCTTCGGCGGCACCCACAGCCAGATTTCCGGCCCCACCGGCCCCATGACCGTCATCACCGCCAGCCTCATCTCCGGTGTTTGGGCCTCGCAGCAGAGCTTCTCGGCCGTGCTCATCGCTATGGCCTTGGCGGCGCTCTTCTGTGGCCTCTTCCAGATTCTCTTCGGCGTGATAAAAATAGGCAAGTACGTCCGCTACATCCCTTACCCCGTCCTTTCGGGTTTCATGAGCGGCATCGGCGTCATCATCATCCTGCAGCAGCTCTACCCGCTGGTGGGGCTGAAGTCGCCCGTGCTGGTGGTCGACATGGTTACCCAGCTGCCGCAGCGCATCGCCGACGGCATCTCCTCCACCTCACTCCTGTTGGGGCTCGGCACCGTGCTGATTATCTGGCTCTTCCCGAAGCTCACCAAGAAGGTGCCCGCCACGTTGGTGGCGCTCGTCGTGATGACCGTCGTCTCGCTCTTCCTCAGTATGCCGGAGAGCCTCACCATCGGCCGCATCCCCGCAGGTCTTCCCATGCCCTTCTTCGCCAAGGAGGGTGTCTCGCTGGCCGGCCTCGACTGGGGCAGCCTCCTGATGGGCGCCATCGTCCCGGGCCTCACGCTGGCCGGCCTCGGCTCCATCGACACGCTGCTCACCTCCGTCGTGGCCGACAACATCACCAAGACCAAGCACAACAGCAACCGCGAACTGATAGGGCAGGGCATAGGCAACGCCGTGGCCGGCCTCTTCTGCGGCCTCCCTGGCGCCGGCGCCACCATGCGCACCGTCGTCAACGTCAAGAGCGGCGGCCGCACCCAGCTCTCCGGCATGACCCACGCCCTGCTCCTGCTGGCCATCCTCCTCGGACTCGGCTCGCTGGTCAGGTACGTACCCCTCTCCGTCCTCGCCGGCATCCTCATCACCGTCGGCTGGGGCATCATCGACTTCAAGGGCTTCAAGGACCTCATCAAGATACCGCGCGCCGACGCTTTCGTGCTCGTTACCGTCTTCCTGCTCACCGTCTTCGTCGACCTCCTCACCGCTGTCGGCATCGGCATGGTCATCGCCTGCGTCCTCTTCATGAAGCGCGCCTCCGACCTCGTCGAGGGCGGCTACAGCAGCCAGGAGATGACCGGCTTCGACAAGGAGAGCCCCTGGGACGACGAGCATGGCATGCCCGACACCGTGGCACACCGCATCTACATCCAGCGCCTCAACGGCCCCATCTTCTTCGGCACCATCAACAAGTTCAAGGAGGTGATGCAGACCGTGCCCGACGACGCCAAGGTGGTCATCATCCGCATGCGCCTCGTCTCCTTCATGGACCAGAGCGGACTCTATGCCATGGAGGAGGCCATCAAGGACATCCAGGACCGCGGCGCCCAGGTGCTCATGACCATCATCCAGCCCCAGCCCCTCTACATGCTCCGCAAGATGAACGTCATCCCCGACCTCGTCCCCGAAGACCACACCTTCGAAACCTTCGAAGCCTGCACCGAATTTTTGAAATTGAAAATTGAGAAGTAAAACCAATAAAACATAATTACAATGGGAAGAGCTTTTGAGTATAGAAAAGCACGCAAGCTGAAACGCTGGGGCAACATGGCCCGCACCTTCACCCGCATCGGCAGGGAAATCGAGATCGCCGTCAAGGCCGGCGGCCCCGACCCCAACGCCAACCTCCGCCTCCGCCTCCTCATGCAGACCGCCAAGAGCGAGTCCATGCCCAAGGAGAACGTCGAGCGCGCCATCAAGCGCGCCACCTCCAAGGACACCTCCGACTACAAGGAGGTCGTCTACGACGGCAAAGGCCCGCACGGTGTTGCTGTAGTGGTGGAGACCGCCACCGACAACCCCACTCGTACCGTGGCCAACATCCGTGCCGCCTTCGTCCGTGGTAAGGGCGAACTGGGCACCATGGGTATGAATGACTTCCTCTTCGAGCGCAAGTGTACCTTCACTGTCGCTTGGCAGGAGGGCATCGACATGGACGAACTCGAGCTCGAACTCATCGACTGCGACATCGACGAGGTCTTCCGCGACGAGGACGAAATCGTCGTCTCGGCCGACTTCAAAAACTACGGCCCCATCTCCAAATTCCTCGAGGACAAGGGCATGGAAATCAAGTCCTTCAAGTTCGAGCGCATCCCCCTCACCCTCCGCGAGCTCACCCCCGAGCAGCAGGAAGACGTCAACGGCCTGCTCGAGCGCCTGGAGAACGACGACGACGTGGTCAACGTCTTCCACAACATGGCCTGAAAAGTATCCGTCCCCTGCCATCGGCAAGGCAAGTTCCACCCCGCGGTGATCTCTTCAATGGATATACAAAAGGGATGCCATGGCGGTGGTAATTAAGAAACTGTTTTGATTTTGTTGATGATATATATTGGACATATAGACGAGGAATTTATAAAATCAAAACAGTTTCTAAACCTTATCCATGATACATCTCTCTTGAACGGAGAGGGGCAATGTGCCATAAGCTTCCATAAGCTACCATTGCCCTAGTATTCCCCTAGAGAGTCCCTACCGATCCCTTGGGAAACAGGCTGGGCGCTTTGAAAAAATCCGCCGCATGTCAGAAAAAGTTCGTATCTTTGCACTCTGAAAAGACAGCGATTATTAACCTAAGTGACAAATGGATAGCATGATTGTACCAGCCGGAACCACGGGCGTCGATACCATAAAAGACAGGATACTGGAGATACGCGGGCAGCGGGTGATGCTCGATCGAGACCTTGCCGCCCTCTACGGTGTGGAGACCAAACGTCTGAATGAGGCCGTCAAGCGTAACATCAACCGCTTTCCCGAGGATTTCATGTTCGTCCTGACGGATGAGGAATGGTTGCGTTTGAGGTCGCAAATTGCGACCTCAAACGATAGCGACGGACTTTTGGGGTCGCAGAATGCGACCTCAAAGCGGGGCGGCACCCGCTATCGACCCTATGCATTCACCGAGTACGGTGTTGCCATGTTGAGTTCCGTGCTACGCTCCGAGACCGCCATACAGGTGAATATCAATATAATGCGCGCGTTTATTGCCATCCGCCACGCGGTTGCCGCTATGCAAACGGCCGACTTCCGGTATGAACAACTCTCGCACAAGATGGACCAGCTGAATGCCTATGTGGAAGAAATATTGCACGACCAGAACGACATCAACGAGCAGCAGGAGCGGACCAACCAGGAGATCGCGGTGCAGATAGAGGCCCTCAACGATGCGCTGGACCAACTCCGCACCGCACCGTCTCATCCGCGAGTCCCGATAGGATTCAAGTCAACAAATCATGACCCTAACCGCATATAGGACAGCCCTCCTCAACCGCCCTGAAAGCGTCCAGTTCCACGACCTCCGTATCAGTGTCCCCGAGAACCTCGAGGCCCGTGTGGAGATATGGAACAGGGACTTCCTGCAGTCGATAACAATATGTTAAGCGACGTGATGGAATGGTTCCTTTCCTTGATGCCAAATATGATATTACAAAAAGAAACATACAGAGGCATGTTATTTGGAAAAAAAATAAATCAAGAAAATATGAATAAAATTAGGAAGACTCTTCCTATTCTCACATTTATTCTGCTTTCAATGACATGCTTCCCCCAAAACCAAGATGTTTTAGGTCGGTATACTGCACAAATTGATGGCAAAAATATAGTTATACAGTTGGTGTCAGATTCAACCTATGAAACCAAAACGTTTTGGGGTGTATCGCATGGTTTTTATATGATTGAAACGGACGGAAAAGATTCTCTTTACGACAGAATCATTTTCGGGGATATGGTTTATGACACAAAAGGAGCTTTCTACTTCTATCATGTATCCATTCCGCAGGAAGAGATGAAATCATTAGTTGATTCAAATGTATACAGCCAAGACTCTTTCTATGTGGCGATGTATGATTTGACTGGAAAATTTGTTACATACTACAATGTCTGTTTTAGTGACTCTACAGGGAAACTTCTCTTTTGTGATTATAATGAAGAAAAACATAGGGCACATAGCATTCCATTGGGGACAAATAGAATAGGCATGATTGGAGAACAATTCAACTATACGACTTATTTTAATAGTGAATACACCCCCGCGCAAGGAAGCATCGCTTACGTTATTGGACCTTCTTCGGACAGATTCCATATCAAAAAAGACAGAAGTTGCATTTTGTATCGTCCTTGCCATTGTGATGGTTATGATTCGAGGTGCTGCGTAGTTTTTATGATTGAATCAGGAAATTAAACATGATGTGTCCAACTCATAATGCCGAAGTGGTATACCTCGCTCAAAACATGCGGTTTCCCGCCTTTGGTTTTACCGGCGGTTGTCCATCCTTCGGGGGAAAGTAACTGGATTTCCCCGAAGGATGGGAAATAATGGGAAACGGCCGATATAGCTTCGCGCATCCTCTGCCCGCTATTCCACTGGTATGGCTCCTTCTGGGGATTTTCTACCGCACCCCACGGGGAATCTTTCTGACGTAAGTTCCAATAAGAAGCGCAGGTTATTTGACTGAAAACGGGGTTCCGTAGGAATTTCGTCTGGGTTGCAATAATATTTCGGGTGCTGCGTTATGTGTAAAAATATAAGACGTTGCAGATATGAATATTCTCGTTACAGGTGGAGCCGGATTCATTGGCTCCCATACTTTGATAGAGCTCTACAAGGCGGGACATACCGCCGTGGTGGTGGACAACCTCTCCAATTCCAACCCCGAGTCGCTGCGGCGCGTGGCCGAGATTATCGGCATTCCCGAGATTCCTTTCTTCAAGGTCGACATCCGCGACCGCGAAGGTCTGGAGCGAGTCTTTGCCGCCGCCGGGTGTGCCGACGGGGCGCCTGCATACCCGAGGTTCGACGCCTGCATCCATTTCGCCGGCCTCAAGGCCGTGGGCGAGAGTGTGGAGATGCCCTGGGAGTACTACGAGAACAATATCAACGGCACGCTGGTCTTGGTCGACGTGATGCGCAAGCACGGCTGCAAGAATATCATCTTCTCCTCCAGCGCCACCATCTACGGCGACCCGGCCGAGATACCCATCACCGAGCAGTGCCCCAAGGGCCAGTGCACCAACCCCTACGGGTGGACCAAGTCGATGCTGGAGCAGGTGCTGATGGACATACAGAGGGCCGACGCGGAGTGGAATGTGGTGCTGCTGCGCTACTTCAACCCCGTGGGCGCGCACCCCAGCGGCAGGATAGGGGAGAACCCCAACGGTATTCCCAACAACCTGATGCCCTACATCACCCAGGTGGCCGTCGGCAAGCGTCCCGAGCTGGGTGTCTTCGGCAACGACTACGACACGCCCGACGGCACCGGCGTGCGCGACTACATACACGTCTGCGACCTCGCCGCCGCCCATGTCGCCGCCCTGCAGGCCATCGGCCGCGGCTGCGGCACAGGCATATATAATATAGGTACGGGCCACGGCTACAGCGTCCTCGACATGGTGAATGCCTTTGTCCGCGTCAACGGCGTCGAGGTGCCCTACAGCATCAAGCCGCGCCGCGCGGGCGACATCGCCACCTGCTACTGCGACCCCGCCAAGGCCAAGGCCGAGCTGGGCTGGGAGGCCCGGTTCGGCATCGACGACATGGTGCGCGACAGCTGGAACTGGCAGCGCCAGAACCCCGAGGGCTATTGACCCGGAATAGATTGATGATACGCGGGGCGACTGCCATTTTGGCAGTCGCCCTTGTTGTTGGTATGCTTGTTGCTTATGTCTCATTGTAAATGCATTGTGTAATCAATTAAAAACATTAGCAATATGAACCTCAACAATTTCACCATCAAAGCACAAGAGGCTGTGCAGAAGGCGCAGGAGATAGCCCTCGGCGGGCAGCATCCGGCCATCGAACCTGCCCACCTCCTCAAGGGGCTCCTCTCCGAGGACGAGAACGTTACGCCCTTCCTCCTCAAGAAGATGGAGGTCAACATCCCGCGCCTGACGCAGCAGGTGGACGACCTGCTGGCCGCCCTGCCGCGCGTCAGCGGCGGACAGGTCTACCTCTCCAACGACGCCAACCAGGCCCTCGTCCAGGCACAGCAGCGCGCCACCAAGATGAACGACGAGTTCGTCAGCGTGGAACACCTCCTGCTGGGGCTGCTCGGCGGCCGCGACCGTGTGTCGCAGCTCCTCAAGGATGCCGGCTGCAGCGAGAAGTTGCTCCTCGCCGCCATCGCCGACCTGCGCAAGGGCAGCAAGGTAACCAGCCAGAACCAGGAGCAGACCATGAACGCCCTGAACAAGTACGCCAAGAACCTCAACCAGCTGGCCCAGGCCGGCAAGCTCGACCCCGTCATCGGGCGCGACGACGAGATACGCCGTGTGCTGCAGATTCTTTCGCGCCGCACCAAGAACAACCCCATCCTCATCGGCGAGCCCGGCGTCGGCAAGACCGCCATCGCCGAGGGCCTGGCCCAGCGCATCGTCAGCGGCGACGTGGCGGAGAACCTCAAGTCGAAGACCATCTTCAGCCTCGACATGGGTGCCCTCATCGCCGGCGCCAAGTACAAGGGCGAGTTCGAGGAACGCCTTAAGTCGGTCATCCGCGAGGTGAACGAATCCGACGGCGAAATCATCCTCTTCATCGACGAGATCCACACCCTGGTGGGTGCGGGTGGGGGAGAGGGCGCCATGGACGCCGCCAACATCCTCAAGCCCGCCCTGGCCCGAGGCGAGCTGCGCGCCATCGGCGCCACCACCCTGGCCGAGTACCAGAAGTATTTCGAGAAGGACAAGGCGCTGGAGCGCCGCTTCCAGAGCGTGCTCATCGACGAGCCCTCCGTTCCCGACACCATCTCCATCCTCCGTGGCCTCAAGGAGCGCTACGAGGTGCACCACCGTGTGCGTATCAAGGACGAGGCCATCATCGCCGCCGCCGAGCTCTCGCACCGCTACATCTCCGACCGCTTCCTGCCCGACAAGGCCATCGACCTCATCGACGAGGCTGCCGCCAAGCTGCGCCTGGAGATTGACTCCGTCCCCGAAGAGTTGGATGAAATCGAGCGCAGAATCAGACAGTTGGAAATCGAGCGCGAGGCCATCAAGCGCGAGAACGACCAGAACAAGATTGCCCAGATTGACAAGGAGTTGGGCTCCCTGCGCGAGCAGCGCGACCAGATGAAGGCCCGCTGGCAGAACGAGAAGAATATCGTGGAGGAGATTCAGGCCGAGGTGAAGAATATCGAGAACTACAAGTTCGAGGCCGAGCAGGCCGAGCGCGCCGGCGACTACGGCCGCGTGGCCGAACTGCGCTACGGCCGCATCAAGGAGGCCGAAAAGAAGGTCGAAGACCTCAAGGCGCAGCTCAGGGAGATGCAGTCCGACAACGCCATGATCAACGAAGAGGTGGACTCCGAGCAGATTGCCGAGGTGGTCTCCAAGTGGACCGGCATCCCCGTAACCCGCATGCTGCAGAGCGAGCGCGAGCGCCTGCTGCACCTCGAGGACGAGCTGCACCGCCGCGTCGTAGGCCAGGACGAGGCCATCTCCGTCATCGCCAATGCCGTGCGCCGCAGCCGTGCCGGCCTCTCCGACGGCAAACGCCCCATCGGCTCCTTCATCTTCCTCGGCACCACCGGCGTCGGCAAGACCGAGCTGGCGCGCGCCCTGGCCGAGGTGCTCTTCGACGACGAGAACATGATGGTGCGCATCGATATGTCAGAATACCAGGAGCGCCACAGCGTCAGCCGCCTCATCGGGGCGCCTCCGGGATACGTGGGCTACGACGAGAGCGGCCAGCTCACCGAGGCCGTCCGCCGCAAGCCCTACTCGATAGTGCTCTTCGACGAGATTGAGAAGGCGCACCCCGACGTGTTCAACACCCTGCTGCAGGTGCTCGAGGACGGCCGCCTGACCGACAACAAGGGCCGCACCTGCGACTTTAAGAACACCATCATCATCATGACCTCCAACATGGGCAGCGAGGTTATCCGCGAGAAACTCTCCGGCGCCACGATGCCCACGCCCTACGAGCTCGAGGAAACCAAGGAGGCCGTCATGGAGCTGCTCCGCCAGCGCATACGTCCCGAGTTCCTCAACCGTATCGACGAGATTATCATGTTCCAGCCGCTGACGCAGGGCCAGATACGCGACATCGTGCGCATACAGCTGCGCCAGGTGGCCCACATGCTGGAGCAGAACGACATCACCGTCTCGGCCACCGACGAGGCTGTCGACCGCCTGGCCGAGGTGGGCTACGACCCCGCCATGGGCGCCCGTCCGGTGAAGCGCGTCATACAGCGCGAGATACTCAACGAGATGTCGCGTCAGCTGCTCGAGGGCAAGGTGCAGCCCAACCAGACCATCATCATCGACGTCATCGACGGCCACTTCGTCTTCTACAACCCCAACGGGAAGGCGTAAAGCCTCAGGTTCATCCTGACGCGAGGGTGTCCCCCCAAGGGGGCACCCTCTTTGTTTCTCAAAAGGTTCAGTCGGGTGGGGCGCCGAAGTCGAGGGCCAGCTGTAGCTGCGGGGCGGTGGCGCGCGGCTGCTTTGAGGCTTTAGGTTCCTTGTTTCCTGCGGTCGCTGGGTTTTCTGGAAATTCTAGTTTTTCTAGAAATTCTAGATTTTCTAGATTATCTAGATTTTCTAGTCTTTCTAGATTTTCTAGTCTTTCTAGTTTTTCTAGATTTTCCAAGCCCCCTGCAAGGGGCACATACCGGGTGGCGGAGGCCACCCCCTCGGCGTTCACGACGAATGCCCAAAGATGGATTTCCTCGCCGGCAAACTCTTGGGGGAGAATGAATTGCGCCTGCCGGCGGCTGCGCTCCACGGCGGCCACGGCCAGCCCTGTGGCGGCGGCGGGGCAGTAGGCGTAGAGGTGCACCTGGTCGGCGCCGCGGCCCAGGCCGCGCTGCCAGCCGACGCGCACCGTCAGCGCGTCCACGCGCTCCGCCACGGCGCCCTCGACGGGCGGCAGCGACCCGTGCGAGAACTGCAATAAAGGGTAGGCTATCGGAGTGTTCTGATTATTCTGAGTGTTCTGATTATTCTGATTATTCTGATTATTCTGATTATTCAGAACATTCTGATTGTTTGGAAAATGCGGGTGGTTGAGCCGCAGGAAGGCGTTGCCTTCGGTCAGCCCGTGCTCCGCGGCCCAGGCTTTGAGGCCGAGGCGCAGCAGGGGCGTGGCCGGCGAGGCGAACTGTATCATCGCCTTGAATCGCGAGCGCTGCGCGAGTTGCGCCGCGCTGCGGCGGTCGTGGTACGAGTGCGGCCGTGCACGCATGCACCAGCGGTCGCGCCAGCGGTAGCCAATCACCGTCCCCACCGTGCCGCGGAACGGTCCCAAAATGCCTTGTTCGAGTTTTGCCATAGCTATTTGATTTTTGAGTTCTTATTTCTTACTTTGTACTTCAGTAACAGAACGCCGCGGCACCTTTTTTATTGTGCAGCTGTTGAAAAATATTATCAAACCATAGGCAAACTTTGATTTCCGTAAAGTGCTGGCAGTGAGCGGTGGATGTGCGGCGGGTTGTGGATAAAAAATTGCGGTGCCATTGAAAAAAAATGCGTATATTTGCATTTGGAATTCCGTGGGGGTGAATGGTATTATATATTGAATATTAGTAAAATGGATAATTTTGTAGTTTCGGCACGCAAGTATCGCCCGTCGACCTTCGCCACGGTGGTGGGGCAGGAGCATATCACACGCACCCTGAAGAACGCCATACTGACCGGCCAGCTGCCGCAGGCGTTCCTCTTCTGCGGCCCGCGCGGCGTGGGCAAGACCACCTGTGCCCGCATCCTGGCCAAGACCATCAACTGCGAGCACCGCACGCCGGAGGGTGAAGCCTGCAACCAGTGCGACAGCTGCCGCTCGTTCAACGAGGGCGCGTCGATGAACATCTTCGAGCTCGACGCCGCCTCGAACAACGGCGTGGACCAGATGCGCGAGCTCACGCGCCAGGTGCTTATCCCGCCGCAGGGGGGCAAGTTCAAGGTCTATATCATCGACGAGGTGCACATGCTCTCCACCGCGGCCTTCAACGCCTTCCTCAAGACGCTGGAGGAGCCGCCGGCATACGCCAAGTTCATCCTCGCCACCACCGAGAAGCACAAGATCATACCCACCATCCTCTCGCGCTGCCAGGTGTTCGACTTCAAGCGCATCGAGACCTCCGACATCGCGGCGCACCTCAAGTATGTGGCCGCCAGCGAGGGGGTGCAGTACGAGGACGGCGCCCTGGAGGTCATCGCCGTCAAGGCTGAAGGCGGCCTGCGCGACGCCCTCTCCATCTTCGACCAGCTGGTCAACTTCACCCAGGGGCACCTCACGCGCCAGGGGGTGCTGGAGAACCTCAACGTGCTGGACTCGGAGTACTACTTCCGCCTGATGGACCAGGTGCGGCAGAGCTCCCTCAGCGGCGCCCTGTTGCTCTACCAGGAGGTGGTCAACCGCGGCTTCGGCGGCCAGCAGTTCCTCACCGGCCTGTGCGAGCACCTGCGCAACCTCATGGTCAGTCTCGACCCGCAGACCCTGCCCCTCATCGAGGGCACCGACGCCCAGCGCCAGCGCTACGGCCAGCAGGCCCAGCAGTGCGGCCTGCCGTTGCTGCTCAAATGCCTCAACACGGCCTCCGACTTCGAGTACCGCTTCCGCGAGGCCAACAACAAGAACCTCTTCGTCGAGGTGTGCCTTATGAAGATGGCCACCGCCACGATGCCCGAGGGATAGATAGCAAGACGCCGCGAGGCAGGCACGGAACCGCAGCAGCCGGCGCCCGACAGTGGGCGTCCGGCGGAGCGTGCGCCGCAGGCATCGCCCGTCGGCGAGCCGCCGGTGGCGCCTGCCGCCCCTGCGCCCGCCCCTTCCGCTGCGCCCGCCCCCGCGTCTGCGGCACCCACGGCAACCGCCGCCCCCGCGCCGCGTCCGTCGCTGACGGGCGGCTTCTCCATCAAAGCCAAGCCTATGCCTGCCGCACCGAAGGTGCAGACGGTGGTCGAGGTGAAGCCCCTCACGCAGGACGACCTGGAAGCCTACTGGCAGGCGGCCGGCACCGAGCTGCAGCTGGAAGAGCTGCTGAAGGCCGCCGCACCGCGCCTCGGCGATCGGGTGGGGATGATTGAAATCGACGCCCTGACCGTGGGCTTCCGCGACGAATTCATGCCCCACCGCATCGACGTCATGCAGGTGCTGCGCGCCAAGTCGGGCATGCCCATGCTCGAATGCAAGGTGAACCCCATGTTCGTTACCAAGGAAGAGCTCATCTACAACCCCGACAACAAATACAAAACCATGCTCGAGGCCAACCCTGCCATGCGTTCGCTGCGCAGCATCTTCCCCGAGATAGACTATTGATTGAAAGCGAAAATGGAATTCTACAAGTTTGACGGAGCGGGCAACGACTTCGTCGTCATCGACAACCGCTCGGGCGACTTCTCCCTCACCACCGAGGAAATAGCCCTCATCTGCCACCGCCGCTTCGGCGTGGGTGCCGACGGGCTGATGACGATGGAGCGCGGCACCGACTTCGAAATGAAATACTACAACTCCGACGGCCGGCTGGGGTCGATGTGCGGCAACGGCGGCCGCTGCATCGCGGCCTTCGCCCACGTGCTCGGCATGGGGCGAAGCTTCACCTTCACCGCCTTCGACGGCCCCCACGAGGCCGAGGTCGAGATGTGGGACCCCGCGCAGCGCGTCGGCATCGTCAGCCTCGGCATGCGCAGTGTCGCCGCCGGCGACGTGCGCCGCTGCCTCGACGGCTGGTTCCTCGACACCGGCTCGCCGCACTATGTCCAGCGCGTGGCCGACCTGGAACACTTCGACGTTGTCGGCGAGGGTCGCCGCCTGCGCCACAGGCAGGACATATTCCCGGAGGGCACAAACGTTGATTTTATAGAAGACCTCCCCGACGGGCGCCTCCTTGTCCGCACCTACGAGCGGGGTGTAGAGGACGAGACCTGGGCCTGCGGCACCGGCGTTACCGCCGCCGCCATCGTCAGCGGCAACCGCTCGCTCGCTACCCGTGGCGGCGACTTCCGCGTCAGTTTCGATGCCACCGGCCAAGCCTTCGACAACGTGCGCCTCATCGGACCCGTATCACTCAACTTCACCGGCACATGGACCTCTTCTCCGCGATAGACACCGAGCCCGTCCGCCAGCAGATGGAACAGCTGGCCGAACGCATCGACCAGCTCAACCACGAGTACTACATGAACGACCGCTCGCTGGTCTCCGACCAGGAGTTCGACGCCCTGCTGCGCCACCTCCAGGACCTCGAGGCGCAATATCCCGAGCTGGCCTCCCCGCTGTCGCCCACCAAACGCGTGGGTGGCGAGGTGAACAAGAGCTTCCGCCAGGTGGAACACCGCTTCCCCATGCTCTCGCTCGGCAACACCTACTCGATGGAGGAGATAGAAGAATTCGAGGCCCGCACCCGCAAGTTGCTCGACGGCGAGGAGTTCTCCTATACGTGCGAACTGAAATACGACGGCGTGGCCATCGGCCTCACCTACCGCCATGGGCAGCTGGTCCAGGCCGTTACCCGCGGCAATGGCGCTGTGGGCGACGACATCACCCTCAACGCCAAGACTATCCCCACCATACCCCTGCGCCTGCGAGGCGACTTTCCCGACGACTTCGAGGCGCGTGGCGAGGTGGTATTCCCCTACGACGCCTTCGAGGCTTTCAACCGCCAGCGCGAGGCCGACGGCGAGGAACCCTTTGCCAATCCGCGCAACGCCGCCAGCGGCAGCCTCAAGTTGCAGGACAGTGCCGAGTGTGCCAAGCGCAAGCTCATGTTCTGCATGTACTTCATGATGGCGCCCGACGGTACCACAACCCTGCCGGATACCCACTATGGCCGCCTAGAATATGCCAGGCAGCTGGGCTTCAAGGTGCAGCCGTATATCAAGGAATGCAAGGATATTGCCGAGATAAAAGCCTTCATAGACCACTGGGACTGTGCCCGTTGGGAGCTGCCTTTCGGCACCGACGGCATCGTCATCAAGGTGAACCAGACCGCCCTTTGGGACCGCCTGGGCCTCACCGCCAAGTCGCCCCGCTGGGCCATAGCCTACAAGTTCAAGGCCGAGCGGGTCAGCACACCGCTGCAAAGTATAGACTATCAGGTGGGGCGCACGGGCAAGGTAACCCCTGTGGCCAACCTGGCACCCGTCCATTTGGGTGGCACCACGGTGCGGCGCGCCACGTTGGTCAATGCCGATTTCATCGCATCCTTCGACATACACCAGGGCGACCACCTCTTCATCGAAAAGGGTGGCGAGATTATTCCCAAAGTGGTGGGCGTGGATATTGACCGGCGCCCGCCGGCAAGCCAGCCCGTGCAGTACATCGACCGCTGCCCCGAGTGCGGCACACCGTTGGTGCGCCCCGAGGGCGAGGCGGCGCATTACTGCCCCAATGCCGACGGCTGCCATCCGCAAATCATCGGACGCCTGGAGCACTTCGTCAGTCGCAAGGCCATGAACATCGAGACCCTCGGACCCGAACGTCTCGAGCTGCTCTACCGTGCCGGACTGGTGCGCGACGTGGCCGACATATACTCCCTGCGCCGCGAGCAGCTCATCGGCCTTGGCGACGAGGCCACCATACAGGACAAAGGGGCCGACAACCTGCTGGCCGCCATCGAGGTATCGAAGGAGGTGCCTTTCGAGCGTGTGCTGTTTGCATTGGGAATGAGGTATGTAGGCGAGGTGGGGGCCAAGAAGCTGGCACGCTACTTCAAGGACATGGACTCGCTGCTGGCCGCCAGCGAGGAGGAGCTGGCGCAGGTGGAGGACGTGGGCGAGGTAACCGCCAAGGCGGTACACGACTGGCTAGCCCGTCCGGAACACCGCCGCATTGTGGAGCGGCTGCGTGCCGCCGGCTTGCAGATGAGCAGCCGCCAGACAGCACTCGGCAACCAACTCGATGGCCTTACCTTCGTGGTCAGCGGTGTGTTCGAGCACTTTTCGCGCGACGAAATCAAGACCCATATCGAGCAGCACGGCGGCAAGGTCTCAGGCTCCATCAGCGGCAAGACCTCCTACCTGCTGGCCGGCGAGAAGATGGGACCCGAGAAGCGCAAGAAGGCCGAGAAGCTGGGCGTCAGCATTTTGACCGAGCGGGAGTACCTTAATATGATTGGGCAATGAAACATCTGGCTGTCATCATGGCCGCAGTGTGCGGACTGGCCACCGCCACCCGGGCGCAGCAGGGAGGCACGGCCTGGGAGTTCAACACCAACCTGGGCTATGCCATGCCCAACGACATGCGCTACATCAAGGATGTCATCCTCACCTACGGCATCGATGCCGCCTGGTTTTCGCGGCCGGTGGGCAGCGAGTACTGGCAGCTCAAGCGCCGCTTCCCTGCCTTCGGTGTCAAGGCATCGTATGCGGCCATACCCAAGGGCGTCTACGGCGACCGTTTTGCACTGACGGGCCTGCTGCGCTGTCCGCTGGGGAAACACCTTGAATGGACCCTCGGAGCCGGCCTTTCCTTCTACACCAAGCCCTACAGCCTCACCCACGACAACGACAACGGCTACATCGGTTCGCTGGTGAACTGCATGGTCGACCTGGCGCTCACCTGCCGCCCCACCACGCATACAATGCTCTCGCTCCGTTTCCTCCACAGCAGCAACGGCATGCTTTACTACCCCAACCAGGGGCTCAATTTCATACAGTTGGATCTGGGCTATGCGCTGAGCCGTGCGGAGGTGCCCGATGTGGGGCCCGTGGCGAAGCCCGAAGGGTTCCGGCGCAACGAGTTCGTGGTTGCGGTGGCTCCCGGTATCATCACCCCGCGCGAGCGGTGGCTTTCCCGCAATTATTACCCCACCTACAACCTCACCCTCGGCTACCAGCACTACCACACGCCCACCTTCGCCTATGGCGGGTGTGTCGACGTGTGGTACAATTTCGCCCACCAGGCAGTAATGGAGCGCGAGGGCAACACGGACTACACCGTCCCGGCCTACGTCAGTGTGATGCCCATCATGGAGTCGTTCTATGGCCCGCTGAGCATCCGCGCGGGTATGGGCCTCACGGTTGTTGTCTCGGAGAAGGTGCGCCTGCCGCTGTACGAGCGCGTGGGCATATACTACAACTTCGGTCGCGCCTTCGCCGGCATCGGCATCAATGCCCACGGCGGGCAAATCGAGTATGTGGAGTGGACCCTTGGTCTCCGTTTATAAGTATTTGTCTATAGTAAGGGACTTTCGGCGAGAGGCTATTCGCCGGACGACCGCAGGATGGATTCCACCTCGGCGCGCTTCCACGGGGTGGCCATGTCGAACAGCTCGCCGATGGGGCGGCTCAGCTTCTTGATGAGGAGGTGCGTGTTGTCCTGGTGTTCGATTTTTTCTAGTTCGGCGGCCACACGGTTCCAGTCGTGCTGCGAGTATAACAGGGGGATGAAGTTGGTGAGGTCGAAGTTGCGCACCACCATGTTGTCGATGCCTTCGGTCTCGATGCGGCTGTGGGCGCGGGCCAGGCGTATTTCGCCCACCTCCTGCAGCACCTGCTGGTACTTCTCGTACAGCACGTACTCGTTCATCAGGAAGGCCACCACGGCATCGCTCAGCGTGTCCCACATGCGCTTGGGCAGGGGCCGAGCCACAAAGCGGCCGAGCATGAAGCTGCCGGCGGTAAGCCCCGATACGCGCTTTTGCGTGCACACGCGCCAGGCGCGCTGGAAGAGGTCTACCTTGTGGCCCAGCTGCAGCATGTTGAACAGGCGGCTCTGGTCGTTGTGGTCGCCCATGCGGCTTTCGAGCACCTGGTTGACGTAGCGGTCGGGCTGGCTTTCGTACCAGCTGTTGACTATCTGCGAGGCTATCTTGGGCTTGTTTTGCAGGTCGCAGCGGATGAGGCGCGCCAGCTTGGAGAGGTCGGTGATATAGGCGGCCTTGTTGGAAGTTACGATGTTCTGGTACTGTGTGTAGGCCACGCGCATCCGCTCGAAGAAGACCTCCTCCTCGGGCGTGAGCTCCACCTTGGCGCCTTCGATATACTTGGTGAAGCGTGCGGGCTTGTAGACGGCCTGGCCCTTGTAGAGGCTCTGGCGCTTGGAGCTGACGGTCATCATCTCGCCCTCCTCCAGCGCGAGGCCGGCACTGTTCACCAGGCGGCCCTCCTCGAGGCTGATGCCGTAGGAACGCAGGTCCATAAAGGCCGGAATGCCGTAGCCGCGGCAGGCGGTAACCACGTGGATGGCCGCCGGCATGATGGAAAGGATGGCGTCCACCTCGTTGAGCGTTACGGTGTCCTCGGGGATGAATTGCTGCTGGCACAGGCATACGTTCTCGCCGCGGCTTTTGTACTCGCGGGCCTTGCCGATGGTGAAGCAGAGGCGCGCCGAGATGGCGGTGCGGGGCAGCACGTTCAGCCCGTGGCCGAAGAACTGCAGCGAGGGCAGCGACCGCTCGTCGATCGAGGCCGAGATGATCTGCCGCAGGTGGTAGGGTTTGATGAGGTCGGTAACGTGGGCGTCGCCGACAAGACCTTCGTTGCGCAGGTCGATGGCCGAGATGAGGGCGGCGCGGCCGGTCATCTCCGACGCGTTCAGCTGCAGCACCGAGAAGAGGCTCAGCTGGTGCGGGCGCGTCTCGACGGCGAACTCGATGGTTACCGGTGTCTTGTATCGGTTCTCCAGTTTTTTCAGCAGCGGGTCGAAGTGGTACACCGCCGGGAACTGGGTGCGTATCTCGGTGCGGTCGCTGTAGGCGAGGTCTTCGGTGGTAACGTCGCCGGTCATGATTTCCTCGCCGAAGATGTTGCGGTAGCTCTCGATTTGCTTTCCTTCGCCCGTGCGCGAGTGGCGGCTGTAGAGCACGCCGGGGTAGCTCTCGTTGTTGCCCACGGTCCACACCATGCGCTGCAGGATGAGGCTGGGATAAGCCTGCTTGCCCTGCATGAAGGTGAGGATGAGGTCCGAGTTGTCGATATAGAAGCTGCACACATGCTGCGTCAGCCGCAGGGCTTGGTAGTGCGCGTCGGTGGTGAGGCGGGCGTCTATGGTGCCGATGCGCGCCTCCAGCTCGGCGATGCGCAACTGCTGCTCGTTGCTGCTGAGGGTGATGTCAGGGGTGGGGGAGCGGTGTTCCAGCGAGAGCATCTCGCACAGCGTGTGCAATGTGCTCAAGTACACGCGATTGGCCATGGCTTCGTCGTACATCCGCCCCAGCGCATGGTGCGCCGTGTGGGTAACGCCGATGTTGAGCAGTGTGGGCATCAGGCCCGGTATGTACTGCGGCATGGCGCAGCGGATGGCGAACACCAGGGGGTTGCGGCTGTCGCCCAAGCGGCAGTGGGTCATCACCTCCAGGTTGTGGATGGCCTGCTCGAGCAGGGAGGGCAGCAGGTCGGGCTGGTTGAAGGAGCGCGAGGTCAGGATGCAGAAGTCGGGCACGGGGTAGCTGTTGCGCGTCAGGTCGAGCAGCATGCGTCCCTTGTAGGAAATCTCCTCGTCGGTGAAGTCCCCTTCGGTGAGGGTGGTAATCAGGCAGTCGTTGTCGGTCAGCGGGTTTTCCGCCACAAAATGCCGGCACTGGCTGTGGAATTCGTCGCGGATGCAGTCCAGCTCACGGCGCGCCTCGTCGCCGAGTGTCCCGTTGCGCTCGTCGAGCAGCAACTCGAGGTAGGCTCTAATAATTGATTATTTTAAGTTTCTGGTTTAAGCGGAGAGCCTACTTTAGCCGCTTCGCCAGAATTTGTTATTATTTGCAAAGTTAATTCGAGGTGCAAACAAGGTTGCAATTCTC